>Ga0126342_10022930_pt1:2500-10262 | contig 10262 bp, 11 predicted proteins | sample Cyp1metagenome_FD_92528 | JGI IMG/M metagenome (GOLD analysis project Ga0126342, IMG submission 92528) | Coral microbial communities from Lord Howe Island, Old Settlement Bay, Australia - Cyphastrea 1 metagenome | ecosystem: Host-associated > Invertebrates > Cnidaria > Coral ... | reverse complement strand
TATATATGTATATATGTATATATATATATATATATATATAACCGAAGGAAGTTTTAGAAGTCAAACTTCCGACAATATGGACAGATGGAAAACCAGAGGTGGGAAGAGACAGAGAAGAGAAGAGCAGAAAAGAGAAGATCAGAGAAGAGAAAGAGTCAAAAGAAAATAGATGCAGGTGCGCGAAAAGGTAGGAAAGTCGCAAAACACTGGGATTTTCCAATGATGTGTGGCTCCGGTGGGTTGGAAAGTAGGCTCGCTAAAGCGGCGGGTGCGGAGCCATCTGGCCAGATGAGAGATGAAAAGTTGCACGCCGCTGTGGCCCGAAGCACATTTCGAAGTCAAAATGTACAAAACAGACCAGGTTTGGACCACTTTTTGGAAGCTGAGATATCGAAAAAGTGCATGCCGTTGTGACGCGAAGCACATTTCGAAGTGAACATGTTAAAAGCACCACATGTTCGGACCACTTTTTGACGTTCAGGTGTCGTTCTGCGTGGCAGGCGCAGGGAATTACACTACACTACAACTACAACTACAACTGCGCTACCCTACCCTACACTGCACTAATTACACTATACTAATTACACTACAGTACACTGCGCTACACCACACCAGCACTACACAAACTACATCTACAACTACGGCTACAGCTACAACTACACTACTTTACACTACACTACACTACACTAGACTAGGCTACGCTAGACTACACTATACTACATTACAGTACACAACGCTACACTACATTACACTACATTACGCTACATTGCACTACATCAACTACACAACACCATAACTACAACTGCAACTGCACCTACACTATACTAATTACACCACACTACAACTACAATTGCACTACGCCACACTTCATCCAGGAGTTGTGGGTGAGGCCACTGCAACCACCGCAGCGACCCCAAAAAACACCTTTCGGTCCATCAGTGGATTCGCTCTGCCATCCATGCATCAAAACAACCCACTTCTCCTATAGGTTTCCTATTTTTGAAACTTCCGCCACCGCCTTGCGCGGTACTACTGGTATGTATATATATAATATGTGTATATATAATATATATATATAATATGTATATATATATATAATATGTATATATATAATATGTATATATATATATCTTAAAACATATAAAATATGTATATATAAATATGATATATATATGTAGAATATCTGTAAAACATATGTATAATATATGTGTATATATATAATCATATGTGTATATATGTACATATAGTATATCTTCATCCGTCGCTGGAATGACCTCTAACGCATTCACCCGGGTTACCCAGCCCACATAGGGCATTTCATTTTCTTTGCCCCATTACTCTGATGTGGTGAAACTCAATTCGTAGCTCCAACTGGCTCCCTGTGGCTATGGTTTGGAATCAAAATATACTCCTAGCTGCCACCGCTCCCTTCGTTCACCATGCAACTCGCTGCTTGTCTCTGTGCAATCTGCTGCCCAACTTCTCGCCCCACTTGTTCCATGGTGCCCAACACGGTCGCGGTGGCGACCCCCGCTGAGGCGTGACGGCGAACGGGAAGCTTTCCAGGTGAGATCATGGAGGGTTTGATACACAGAACGCAAGGATAAGGATGTTCAAAAACTACCCAGCAATCACTGCTCTGTACTTCGAGTGATCCTCGCAACAAATGCGTTACATGCATGTATGTATGTATGTATGTACGTACGTACGTACGTATGTATGTAGGGATGCATGCAAGCACGCACATTGCATGTCTGCCCGTCTCCATGTCTAGTCTGTCGGTCGGTCTCTCTCTCTGTCTGTCTGCATGTATTTGCATCCATATGTTATGACTTTTAAGCGCAAAAATGCTGTGGTCTGCGCTGGTCCCGCCGTCACGTCCTTGGTGCAATGTCCTCGTCATCCCATTTTGGCCTTTGGCGAGTGATACAGTTTGTGTACGGTGGCAATTTTGCTTTGCCCATGTTTGTTGGATAGCTGGCGATTGCTTTGGCTCTCATGCAATTGCTTGGTCACCCCGCTGAGAGTTGCACTATGTCAAAGTGGAGCTCCCCGGTCGTGATCGCCGGCTTCATGTTCAGTACTTGGGGCAATTAGGTTGTAGAGTTGCATGTTTTTGCTTATCTTATGGTCGTCTTCAACTATGTGATTCAGTTCTGGTATGCTTCTCCTTGGCTTTGGTTGTGGATCGCTTTGGACATTGCGGCCACTTCGTGAGGTTGTGGCTGTCTTGTCCAAAGTTCGACTAGTTCAAATCGCTCTACGCAGTGGGCTTACCTGGATGTTGCTTTCAGTTTCGCCCACGGTGTGATCTTCGACTATGTGCCTCCAGACTGCCTCGTTTGGGCTACCACAATGTTGTGCTGGCTCTGGGCGTGTCTGTGATTTCAAGTTCATCAAATGGCGCTGCGCACCGTTGAGGTGCGGTGGGCCTTTACCTTTCTCTGCAGGAGATTGGTTGGTGTCGCGTTTCGGGAGATTCATTGCTCTTCGGAAATTCTTTGTTGACGGTACTGCCTGGCTTACCCTCTGGTAATTTAACATTGCTATTGAAAATGGTGATTTATAGTGGATTTTCCCATCAAAAATGGTGATTTTCCATAGCTTTTTGTATGTTTACCAGGCCGGGTATAACTTGATTTTGCCCTTCGCCACCTTCGCTACTACGGTGGCTTTGGCGTTTTGGCTGCTTCGGCCTGGACTACGGATGTGTCATGATCAAAGCACATCAAGCCACACCAAAAAATAGATTCCGAAAATATGGGATATTTATGTCAACCTGTGATTTCAGGGGGGTATGACCATCCCTTTTCCCATGATCACTTTGAATCATGTCTGAGCAAGGTGCCAGGAGGCACGGTCCTAGTTCCGACCTTTATCAACCCTTCCCATCCCTTCCCAAGTACCTGTGAAAAAGATTGGATTCAGTCCATCTACCAAAAACTGCCGACGATTGTCCTTGCCTTTTGAGCACGGGGTGCCACCATTCACCAACTGATCTCTTCGCTTCTGGAACGATAAGGACAGCTTGTGGTGGGTTGCAAACACATCAACCTTCACCGGAAGATCTTGCCATGTCGAGCAACATTCCAATATGTTGGATCAAAGGTCTCTGACATTGGGTCGCGAGGTGCTAGCTCAAGGCCAACTTGGAAAGGCGGTATTGGTGGTTATTGAACGTTTATTGCATTGGACTTTCTCTTATGATTGTAGCAACCCCCAAAAAGATAAACAGTTAATTTCTAACCGAAATAGTCATAAGTTACTATTCTAATACTATTCTATCTTTTCTGGTTACTACTATACAAGAATAAACCTCAGCAAAGCGTTCCTTTCCAGGCTCGCATCTGGGCAAGATCTTTGTATTCCAAGGTCTTTACTTTGAAAGTCCGCTAGCTTGCCTACCACCAGACTGCTCAGAAGATTCAGAAGCCATCAAGCTTGAATTCTGGGGATTTGCCCATGTTCAGCGGAAAGCAAGGACAACTATGCGGATTGGGGGTTTCAAAGTGTCAGCAATACAGCAGAACCACCCAAAACAAAAACACCATGTACCTCCTACTTGTCCGAGCCTTCGCCATTTGCCACCTTTGGCAATGACTGTCTCTGAGCGCGCAAAAGTCGCGTTTTTGAGCTGAGAGGTGCACTGGGCGCAGTTCATGGATGTTCTATCCCGCAACTGGAATACTTACATCATCTTACATCTATGTGCATGATTCCCGCAAAGAGGCTCCGATTCTATATCGACTATATTGACTGTATTGACATTGTATGACGCCTCTCAAAGCACCCCTTGCTCAAGTTCAAGCCACTTTTTATCCATTTTTGGGACATCCAAAGACTGAGGTCAGGATGTGATTGGATCAGAACTGGTCATCCTATCCGAAAAGATTCATGCTTCGATGGTCCTGATAGACAAAGTGACTGAGCTGACAAGGCAAACAAAACAGCCTGGTAGGTGGCTTTGTCTGAGAACATCATTTTCGCCAAGAAGTGCCTCTTGACCTGGGGGGCACATCCCTGATTCTTGGACAAACCAGATTGTCAGGGATTTTGCCAAATCTTAGGTCACCAGGCTGCATCTCTACCTCCAAGGCCACTGGTTTGGCAGTAGCTCAGCACTTGAAAAATCTGCCAAAAAAAATGGTGGCTGAAAGGGGGCCCTAACTGAGACACCCCTGGTATTCTACGGTTGCAGCATTTGGCCATGGCGGATCAACGCTGCAAGAAAACCACCAGGAAAAAACAACCTGAATTATGCTAGAGCACAAGGGTTGGACACAATGTCTCGACGGCCACCAAAAGAGGATGAGGGTCTCGCATGCTCAACATATTGATCCGGTAGTTGTGTGTCTGTATATTAAAATACACTTGCGCACATTTATACATACGTATGGACATACACTATATGCATACATTTGTGAGATACAGCTTCATACAGTTTCTCTGTGTACAACTATGTGTATATATATATACACCACTATATACATATATGTTTATTGTATTGCATAATACTGTTTACACATGTGTTGCATACCATAATCTGACTTGCAAAGGTGGCGAAGGTAGCCGTCTTGGGGTGGAAAATTGGATGGTCAATACCAAAAAGTGTTCCCTGAAGTCTCAAAATTTGCCCCACGCCCATATGGTATGGTTCCGTGGTTGGAGGAAACGTACAAACCACCAACTTGTATCAAGTCACCCTGGATCAAAAAGACCGAAGAGTGGTCAATTTTATCTTGTCACAGAAATAAACAACATGTGCTGGCTGGTCACAAATACCAGCATATCACCCTGCACTTGGTGGTGGCTGTCTACTGTGGCCGTGCTTCAAGCTTGAGGTGCACCTTGGACGGGGAATGAGAATCCGCTTTTCAGTTATTTTAGTTGCTATCTTGGTGATCCAAACCAACACAGGTGACGTGTCTTCCTGCCTCAGGTATTAGCTACAGTACCACTAGGTAGTTTGGCTACGCAAAAACGGTGCCTCCCACTGTCTAGACTCACCCTGCTGAAACAACATGGCTTTGATAATACTTCCCCTTCAGAAACTATATATCGCCTTAGTATCTTGCAGAGAAATGGCAATGATCACTCTAGCAAATGGTTGGTTGGTGGATTATACCTTTCTAAAAGATTTTGCAACCCCACAAACTGCAGGTTTACACAATGATATTACAATAAGTTGGAATTTCAAATTCTCGATGCTGTTTTCTTCAGCCTGCTGCCTGCTAATCACACCACTGGGACTGGGCCTGGAGCAATTCCTTACCAGCTCGTGGCTTCCTATGTGGATGATACCCCATGAGGTATCAAGACCCCCCTTGGTAAAATGCCACAAACGAGTCATTTAAATGAAGAAAATCATGACAGGATATGACAGGATTAGAATTTCTTGCACCCAGATCAAACATAGCGACCTGGGGTATCCAGAAATCCCCGCCTTGCTGCTTTGGACATTTGACATCACAACCCAACCACATGTCTTCACCGAAAGAATAAGCAAATATAAGCAAATGCTCAGATCCATACGTTGCTTTGAGTCGCGCAGCATTGGCAGCAGTACCTGTTGCTCTGGGAGCTTGACCGGAAACTGGAAAGAATTTCAGCATATTCTGGTTGGTGGTTTCAACCCCTCTGAAAAATATGAAAGTCAGTTGGGATTATTATTCCCAATGTATGGAAAAATAAAAGCCATGTTCCAAACCACCAACCAGTATTTCAGCGATTGGTTCAGCGTCATTGAACCCATTGCAATCGTGTCATTCAGGGATCGTCCGATCCAGGCAGGCAATCTCAGTTGCAACACCTCCGTAGGACTTCGTTCGGCCTTCCCAAAGAGCTTTTCTTTGTGAGGGGAAAATCATCTGAGACACCTGAAGTTGATCATGTTGATCTTACATCAATTTAAATCATCTTAAATCTCCTCGAAGTTGCGCAGAAACACGTCACTTTTTGTCCCATTCGCATTGGAAAGCTGCCCAAATGGTTTGGCAGGTCATGCAGGTCCTGTCTGAGTTCATGGGGATTTCAATAGGGAACATGATGACAAACCGATGAATTTCTGGTACCCCTTTTTCAGGCAAAACATGGCAAGAGTTGATGCAACTTACAATTTTTGCTAAATCCAGCAAAGGAACACACGTGTTGAAATGGGAAACATGGCCAAAGCAAAGCCAATCTAAAACACAGTTGGCGCGACAGCTTTCAAAACATTTTGCTGGATCATGTCCTGCCTTCATCATTGTCATCACTGTCACGTTCCTTTTCATCCTTTGTCCATTTTGTTTTGCACCACTGAATCTTGAAAATTGATGAACATTGTGATATGAATCATGGCTCATCCAGATTAACCCGACCAGCCCCAGCAGGGTAGCGGCTCAGGGGCACCAAAGGAAGCAATCCACTGACATTGCACAGGAAAATCAGCAAGGACAAGTTATGAAAGTCCTCAGCTTCTCCGAAGGGATGCGCAGTGACAGCAGGATCACTTGATCACTGTGGTCTGAACTGGTACCACCTTTGGGTAGAGGCAACGTGGTAACGTGGAGTGTAAAGGAGCATTGATGATCATTGATGTAGCATGATGTAGCCAAACAAACAAACCATGCTGAGACATCAAACTTTTGGCATATCAACGATTCGCCCCCCTTGGACATCTTTGGCTGCTGTGGCTGGAAATTCCAAAGGATTTTGGCGACATCACCCACAGTTCAAGGCACTTTGTGGAAGAGTCTTTGCACACCGTACCCCAATATGGGATTGTCTATGATCCTACAAATGACCATCTGCAGTCCCTGTGGGACCTGGATTTCTGCAATCAACTCAAATACAGCTGATGAAAATACAATACCATTTGAAACCACGAACCAGCCCTTGGGCTGTCACGCAGGTCTATATTATTGCAGCACCATCTTAACCTCTTCAATCGTCTTCATTGAGTCTTACCCGCACATATGTTAGTCTAAGGTACCCAAAAATCAAGTGGGTCGTCATCATTTTCCCTGCAGTCAAATCTTTTAATGGCCATGACTTGGGTTCGTCTTCAGACCCAGCAATACCAGACCAACCTGCGAAGAATCCAAACCAAACCCCGGCAAAAAAAACCAATACCTGAAACATCGTGATATATTTTCTTGGTTCGCCCATTTTCCATTTGTGGCAAACTCCTTAAAGTATATTCAACTACCCGAGGTTTACCCATCTAAGCCAACCTGCCTTATCCCAACCCATCAAAACCAGGGGACGGATTCATTAACCTCCAGCAAATGTGTGATAAAGGCGCCCAAATTGGAGGACACAAATGAGGCCAGATTCAGTAGGGACATCAAGAGCCTCAGCAGCCGCTTGGGGCGTGGGTGAGGCTCCGCTTGGACAAATGCTTTAAGGCGCTCGAAAAAAAAGGACTGACTCAGCATCACAACACAAACTATTTTTGGGAGTCAATGATATTGAAGTCAAAATTCAGCGTGGTACATGGTACCTGGTGATCTATGCAAGTGTGGGACGATTGATATTGACCCTTCCCCTTTTGAACTACCATTGTTATGCATGCAAACAGAACACCATGACAATTTCACCTGAATCTTTCTGAATCAATCTTGATCCATGTCACTATGTACCTTAAAACCTTTCTCGGGTAGGCTAGACAACCCCTCTTGGCCGCCCCAAACAGGTTACATCCCACAAAAATGGGTTGAAGTGCATCCCCCGCCAGACGCAGTTCCAACAATTTCCATGATGGACATCATGACTACCATCA
>Ga0126342_10022929_pt1 | contig 10262 bp, 9 predicted proteins | sample Cyp1metagenome_FD_92528 | JGI IMG/M metagenome (GOLD analysis project Ga0126342, IMG submission 92528) | Coral microbial communities from Lord Howe Island, Old Settlement Bay, Australia - Cyphastrea 1 metagenome | ecosystem: Host-associated > Invertebrates > Cnidaria > Coral ... | reverse complement strand
TCTATAATTAAATTTCCCGACTCCGCTCCGAATCGGAACCCGGAGGAGGACAAAGGTACGGTATTTTACCGTACTTTTGTCCTCCTGGCTCCGTTCTATAATTCTGGCACTGACTGTATATATTAAGGCTTATAATCCACTTACATGTCTTAACCTTCTTTTGGGGGGGTACCTTAAGCAATCAAGATTAACGGGGATTAGCGACTGGTAAACTAACATAACTATGGAAAATCACCATTTTTAATGGGTAAATCCACTATTTCAATGGCTATTTTCAATAGCTATATTAGTTTACCAGAGGGTAACGGGGATTAATATGGGACATCATGACTTACAATAGCTATAGAACGACTGTATAGAATAATTTGATGGGGATTGATGTGGGATTTTGATAGAACTCCCAAATGGGATGATGGGATGATACTCAAAAACAACCTTTGGTTTATGGGGAACATAACCAATATAGTGAATGTATGGGTGGATATATATATATATATGTATATATATACTATATATAGATATATATTAGTGGATATGATTGAATACGTTAACTAACTCGGAGCTGCGCTTTGTTGATGATCATCGACTTATCTTCCCAATGGGAAATCTACGAATCTTTGGTGGGGGGACCTCAAGCAAATCCAAGATTTCATGGTGATTGATATGGGATAGGCATGGATAGGCAAAATATGGTATATTGACTCATGACTTATATATAATGGGCATGTGGCAGGCTACAGAAATCTACAGAACAATATGATTAGTTGCGATTAATGTGGGATACAATCACTTACCCTCTGGTAAACTAACATAACTAAGTAAAATCACAATGTTTAATGGATAAATCAACTATAAATTGCCATTTTCAATAGCAAACTGTTAGCTTACCAGAGGGTATAGTGTCTTATAACGGGCGAAGCAAGATGGGGCGAAATTTTTAGTGAGACAAGTCACTTGAAAATTTAAGTTCACAGGGAGATAGCTCAAGCACCATGAACATCAGAAACTAAACTCTTTTTGCATTCGGTGAAGGGGGGTTCCATAACCCAAAATGGTTGGTTTATAATGGAAAATCCGATTTCCTATGATAAATAATGGTGGTAAATGATGATATCATTGTTCTATCTCACTTCTAACTGCATACTGTCCGGTAATCTGAAGTAGAAGAAAGCAGAGCACTAGTATGGATGGGAACATCATGATACCCTCTGGTAATTTGTTACATAGCTATTGAACAAGTAGCAATTAGGCAGAGCACCAGTATGGATGGGAACATCATTATAGATACCCTCTGGTAATTTGTTACATAGCTATTGAAAAAATGGTGGATCTTTCCATAGTTTTCTGTAAACGTTTACCAGAGGGTAAACCTCCATTTTCCTATGGTTTTCCTATGGTTTTCCCATTAAAACCTCCATTTTCCTATGGTAAACCTATGGGTTATAGATCTTGGTTCCATTCGAAAAAACCACAGCATTCGTGACTTAGTGGTCTCCAGGACACGCGCACCTCGCTGGGACGCATGGGGGGCTCGGTCGGGGGCACCCAGGGTACCCAGTGGGCGACGATGCCGACAGGGTTTTTGACATACCCTCTGGTTATTTAACATAGCCATGGAAAATCCCCTAATTAAATGGAGGTTTTAATGGGAAAATCATCTATAAATATACAGAAAACTATGGACAATCCCTTATAAATGGAGGTTTCTAGCTGGGAAAATCCACTATAAATGGGCCATCTATACCATGGCTATGTAACAAATTACCAGTAGGTAGTATCACAATGCTGGGATGGAAAGATGAGGGGGATACATTGAGAATTTAATCTGTTGAATATGTTTTAATACTAGATATATGTCACGAGATGTAGAATATGAGTCCGCAAAATGAATATGTAGATCCACTACATTCCGGCAGGGTTTCGTTTGCGTGGTATATCACATTAGGGCCATTAGGGAGAAAGGATGTACTACTTGGCGGTTCCCAATCCTATTGATGTTCAACGATCAGCTCCCACTGGTTTAAGCCTTGGTCAGCCAGCAAAATCCAGAGGGATCTTTTCCAGGGATCTTAAGGCTTTTTAGAATCTTGTAGACAAGATATAATAAAGCAATAGAATATTTTCTAGAATTAGGCATTCCACAAAAATCGCTACCGCAATTGAATTTGGCAGTGTGTCAAAACCTTGTACCCCTTTTGTTCACATCAAAATAGCTGGGATTTATGGATGTTCATCCTCCTAAAAATGGTATTAATAGGTATTGATCCATACCCATTTGAGACAACATGGCTAATTGAAAACAACCAGGTCTCCGGCCTCTCTGTTCACGACGCCGATGGTGTCTTCGTTGCGACCTCGGGACGGTCTCGCTGGTTGGTTTTGGTCGATAGGAAACCCAGTTGGGAAGATGGTGATTTAACCAAGAAACATGTAGGAAAACCATGGGAAAACCATAGGAAAACCATGGGAAAACCATAGGAAAATGGTGGTTTAATGGGATTTAACCACGGGATTCAATCGTGATTTAACATGATCGCTGCAACCCTGACGTTCCGTCGCGTCTGACTTCAGGTGGCTATGAAGAAAAAGTTGATCTGATGTTATTACTCCAATCAACATATTGTTCATAGCGGGTGGCAAATTTTGATCCCTCATGCAGATAAAGTCGATGTTCTTACCCCAATCAGCATATTGTTCATAGCGGGTGGCAAATGTTGATCCCTCATGCAGATAAAGTCGATGTTCTTACCCCAATCAGCATATTGTTCATAGGGGGTGGCAAATGTTGATCCCTCATGCAGATAAAGTCGATGTTCTTACCCCAATCAGCATATTGTTCATAGGGGGTGGCGAATGTTGATCCCTCATGCAGATAAAGTCGATGTTCTTACCCCAATCAGCATATTGTTCATAGGGGGTGGCAAATTTTGATCCCTCATGCAGATAAAGTCGATGTTCTTACCCCAATCAGCATATTGTTCATAGGGGGTGGCGAATTTTGATCCCTCATGAAGATAAAGTTGATGTTATTACCCCAACCAACATATTGTTCAGAGGGGGTGGCAAATTTTGATCCCTCATGCAGATATAGTTGATGTTATTACCCCAGTCAACATATTGTTCAGAGGGGGTGGCAAATTTTGATCCCTCATGGAGATATAGTTGATGTTATTACCCCAATCAGCATATTGTTCAGAGGGGGTGGCAAATTTTGATCCCTCATGCAGATAAAGTTGATGTTATTACCCCAATCAGCATATTGTTCATAGGGGGTGGCAAATTTTAATGTGATCAGGATCATGATGTGATGATGATGATGATGATGATCATGACGATTGTAAGTGTGGAGCAACGTCCGGGTTGGGGCGACCATGATTCATAGCTGATTTACGATAGTTGACGCACATAACTTGGTGAAACTTTTGGGGTTCATTCGGGGGATATTCATGGATATTTTTTCCGGATGTGGGCTTTAAAAAAACAACCAACATGACTGTGGGGGCCTCACCTTGCACCCTCTGGTAAACTAACAGTTTGCTATTGAAAATGGCATTTTATAGTTGATTTACTGTACCCATTATAAATAGTGATTTTCCATAGTTATGTGAGTTTACCAGAGGGTACCAGTACTATTATGATCTATTATGATCTATGATCTATTATATATGTACGTCCGTATAAAGCTTAAAATTGTTTGGCTCTCAAGTCTTGAGATCAAAAGACTGGATGACTGAGCCATGTCCAACTTCGGTACACAGACACATCCTGCTGCTTCTTGCTAAATTGAGATATCCAGATATATTGAAGTTGATCAGATGTTATTAAAAATTTTCATATAATTGTGTACGTTGCACTATACCCATATTATACCCATATTACCCTCCCCCAAAGTCACGAATCGACCCTGGGTCCCCTGCCCAACTTTGGAGATCATATGTTCAAAAAGGCCAGGGAGTCCGACTTGAAAGAACACTGCTCAATTGTTTCTCCTCATGTTATATCCATCGGAAAATTCTACCCCGTTCAAAAGAAAAAGACCCCCAATTCCAAAACCATGGTAAACAATCCTGGATTTCCACAAAAAAAGGGACCGTTTGAGAGGGTGTTTATAGGAGGATGCGATTAGTCAGTATTCCATTAATGAAATTGTTGATGCTTAGTCCCCATAAACTACGTTATAATCCCTATTATACTCCCTACGGTATTACATGCTATTACAATGTATCATATCATATTATATTTTTTTCAAATATTATATTATATTATATTATACATCCCTACAGTCTCTGATTCCACTTGCCAAGCTGCTTCTGACTCGGCTATGACAATGCCTGGGGATGCTGCCACACCCGACTGGCCATGCTGGTGCCTCTGCTTTCAGCGAGGAAAATCCCTCCAAGTACCCTCTGGTAATTTAACGTAGCTATTGAAAATGACCCATTTATAGTTGATTTACCTATTAAAGATGGTGATTTTCAATAGCTATGTTAGTTTACCAGAGGGTATCCACAAAAACATGGTGTTTGACCATGTTTTACCCCATCACTGGTTGGCCGAGGCCCCAAGTAGCCCTGTGTCCACTTCGGCCAGTTGGGCAAGCTTGGCGACCAGGCGACAAATTGGGAATCCTGGAATTTCATCGATTTCATCAACCAAAGTGGGGATGAATCACCTGGGATTTAAGATGACTTAATGGGAAAACCATAGGAAAACCATATGAAAATGGAGGTTTTAATGGGAAAACCATAGGAAAACCATAGGAAAATGGAGGTTTACCCTCTGGTAAACGTTTACATATCGAACTGGAAAGATCCACCATGCTATGAACATGGGTAAATCCACGAACCAAATGGCTATTTTCAAGAGCTATGTTTGTTGAGGGTAACCTTCATTTTGTTGGGTGAGATTTTTTCGTTAGGCCGCTACGGCAGTGACTCGACAGCGCACGATGATTTTAAGGGCATATGGCATAGTTATTATTATCACTATATAATAGTGGATCACAAAGTTAAGAGTCCAGTAAGAATCTATAGCCCATCAATTGCAAGTGGGTACTAACATGTAATAACCATACTTGGGGGTGCAATTGAGGTGAACTTTATGAGTTAGCAGTGATTTTGTCCCATACGTTTGGAAAAAATACCCGTGTGACTACGGTCTATACCAACTTACAACTGGAACTGCAACAGCATGGGTCTGTCTGAAAATAATAGATTTGGGTAAATTATAACGACCGGACTGTTCTCACTCAATGGAATCATGGTTCATAAGGGAAATCATCCCCAAATGGCCGCAAGATTCAGGTTAGTGAAATATCACAATTTACCCAGATGGTTGCCCCGGAAGTGCAAGCTTTCTCATGCGGGAACGGATGATCGACCATGAACTTCGGAGTCCCGCAACCAAGTTTCCGACACACCCGTATCCGTATGAGATTTTCTTAAAATGAGGGAAACATGGGACACCGCCAAAGCGCCAAACTGATCCATATTTGGTCATATCCATTGGAAACCAATAGTTTATAACTTATACCCTCATTTTGAGAAGCATCCATATCGTGATTTAGTGTTCGTGGTTTCAAATATTGTTAATTTATGTTAATTTTATATTCAGGTTAACCATGTGACCATGTTTGAAATGCGGTTAATATTCCAATATAAGGTTGATAATCCAAATATGGTTTCAAATGTTGTTTCAAATATACAATATTATGGATTGGTCATATTGATATCAAGTCTAATTTTTCGGGTTATCTGAGATTGGTTCACCACAAAAACATACAAAAACCCATAATTTTGCTGGTGAACGACCCTTTTTTATTGGTTGAATCCCAATTGTTGCTAGTTCAATAGTTCAATCAACTTTTTTTCCGACTTGAATCCTACTTTTTCTGACTTGAATCCTCATTTTGTCACGTCTTTAATCCCAGTTTCTGTTGCTAAATTCCCCTTTTTCGTGTGACAAAAAGCTCGGGGTCGTCACCAGTCCAGCCCAAAACGCCCTTTTTTTCGCTCCACTCCAGTCCGAGTCCGGACGCGCAAGACGTGGACCTGAGCCAGGCATCACCCTGGCTACGACGGATCGTAGCCACGGGAAACATACAAAAAACATCAAAAAACGATGGACAACCACCATTTTTGATAGATAAATCATGGTAAATCAACTATTTCTACAGGTTTCTGCTATGTAAATTACGGCTCAAAAAACGGGAACTCACTGGTGAATGGGTAAATCTCAAGGAGTTCGGCCATGGTTTCAATAGCGAAGTCTTCAATTTCCAGGATAACTTGGGGTGACTATGTTGGGTAATGTGGTGTGCACCCAATGCCATCAACCATCCCCGAAATCAGAATTTTGATGGGATTGAAACCATCCCCAGTCATGGTAGTTGTTTATGGCATTGGGTGCACACCACATTATATAAAAGGTTGTGATTACATTGCCGCGGGCCAAGTTGGCAAATGTTTTGTTTTTTTTCCCACCACAAATATGGTCCTAACCCACATTATATAAAAGTTGTGATTACATTGCCGCGGGCCAAGTTGGCAAATGTTTTTTTTCCTACCACAAATATGGTCCTAACTAACCATCCCAGTCTCATCCCCCTACCAGCATTGCCACACATGTTTTCTTGCGGGTCACTATGGGTCACTTTGAGATTGTTTCCGACCCTATTTATATACTGTAAGTTGATTGAAACCTTAATCCGTTGAAACATCATTTATTGCAAGATTACGATTGCTGATTATGGCAAAACATCCTATCAACAATTCCCATGAAATATCAGACTACCCAGCTGGTCAATGTCAACATGAAATCATAAACATCAACCCAACTTTAGTAAACATTTCCCATGACATACCCTCTGGTAAAATAACATAGCTATTGAAGATGACCATTTATAGTGGATTTACCCATTAAAAATGGTGATTTTCCATAGTTTTCTGTTAGTTTACCAGGCCGGGTATATATCCAATGATTTCCCAAACAATAAGTCCCAACCAAACGAAACATCCTCGAGCAGTTCCATAGTGAATTCATCAACATAAAAGCCACCTGATATCGTTCTCAATGACCGTGACATATCTGGTTGGTGGTGACTGGAACCATGGAATTTTGAATGACTTTCCATATTAATTGGGAATGTCATCATCCCAACTGACGAACTTTTCAGAATTCAGAGGGGTAGGTTGAAACCACCAACCAGTCATGAAATATCATATCCCATAGGATCCATGTATGGTATATATGCTAACATGACTGGGGTATATTGATGGTAAATGTTACCATATATGGCAGCACCATGGATCCTATGGGTATGTGTTTTCCCCAAAAAGTCCCAAACGAAACATCATCCACCCGTGAAGGTCTTTGACATCTTGCCCATCTATGGCAAGTTGGAGCCCGGAGAGACCCAAGTGGCCACCTTCACGTGCGCGGACATGGGAGTTATGGTCGGTGATTCATGTGGTAAACCGTTTGGTAAAGCCAATGTCACAAACCATCCCGGACCATGACCATGTTTTATAGCATGTAGATTTGGGTGGAAAAATATCGATGTAAATATTGATTTCTATAAAAATATACCACATGTTGTATGCTTATGGGCTTACCACATTATATATAGGATTTGTATTAGCAACTTGAAATGAGGGTCCAAACATACTAGACTTGATCTAGAAAGATGAAAAAGGAGTTCCAAGAGTGGAGTGGATGGGGAGTATGTGCAATTGGATGGTGACAGTAGTCTCATACTAGCAGTGGACATCAGCCCTTTCGAGCGGGATCCTTGCCTAATCCACCTCCCAGAAACAATGAATGACGATTGAACAAGCTCTCATACCTTGATCAGATTGAACATTGAACATTTCAGCACCCTTATTTTAAAAAATCTTAGAGTCAATGGATTGGTTTAAGGGAAAATTGGAACCGAAAACCCCCATATTTACTGGGAAAATCTATGGTTTCCTGTAGATTTTCCCTTAAACCAATCCATTGATAGAGGGGTTTGAAAAAGGGCGAACCTTCGCCACAAAAAATCATGAACAAGAACTTCGCAGAGGTCATTGACCTGGGGCAAAAAAAACATCCCCATGAAAAAAAACATCAGGACTCCCTTCCTGGATGGTAATTGCACATAGCTATGGAATCGCCCGTGAAAGTAGATGATCTACCGATCCTACCCATCTTTTTTTCTGATGGGTTTTCCATATCAAACTGTTATAAATGACGGATGATGTTGGATGCATTTTTTGATCGGTGAATCACTTAAGCGAAAATCATCATGTAAATATTCGTAAAATGAATCGTTTTTGGAGCTCTGAATGATCTCTGGTCATTCTGCGTCACACCGATGATTTCCCAGGTACGAAGCATTACGGGATCGCTCCTTCCGGGCCGTTGCGGTCTGTATGGTGGACGGCGGCCCGGAGTACGAGGCCTCCGGGGTCTCACGGTGGGCCGCCACGGTTTAAGGTGTTTGGAACTGTGGCGCTTCTGTTGCCCGGCCTGGTAAACATACAGTAAAAGCTATGGAAAATGAACCATTTACAGATGATTTTCCCAATAAAACCTCCATTTATAATGGTTTTGACTCATACCCTCTGGTAAACTAACAGTTTGCTATATTGAAAATGACCATAGAAATAGTGGATTTACCCATTAATAGCATGGTGATTTTCTCCATAGTTTTTTGTATGTTTACCAGAGGGTAGTCAATCTCCAAGCCCAGAGTGGCTACCTGTCACCCCTTTTTCAGGTGGCATTGAAAGGCACGGCGGCACCATGCAAATTCAGCTTGGACAGGACTGGGTCGAAGGACTAGAGGTGGCTACCATTGTGATGTTAAAACTTCCATGAATTTCGCGCAGCGAAATGGGGTCATTGACTTAGTTGCTGAAGGACTAGTGACTAGTTTTACAATGTTATAGTCCTAGTCGCTTCAGCAACACAAGTTGAGAAACTATAATGTTATACACTATGTTTTACAAAACACTAGTTTTACATAGTTTTACAAGTGAATGTTATACACGTGTTCTATTTTGTAGTGGGATTCTTCAATTGAGAAGTGGGCTTTTGTGCCTGGGAAGTTGAACTGTGCCGGAGAAATCCCCAGGTCTAGGTGAGCATCCCAGCAGTGAAATGTTTGTTGGTTTACTGTATAAACCCATTGACGATCCTTCGATATGTCTATACCATTGTCTACCACGGTGACCAGAGTTGAAGAGTTGACTTTTTTGTTACTAAAAAATCACTGAGGCCTCAGCAACTGTAGTAGTACTTTTTAGATTAGGTGGTTTCCTAAGTCATGGGTACCCCCAAATCGTACCCCCAAATCATCCATATATCATCCATTTTTTTTTCGATTTTCCATGTTTTAACCATCCATTTCGAGGTACCCCATGATGCCATGGTACCCGCATTTTAGGAAACCCCCATATGGGCTACCACCAAAAAGGTCTATGTAAGGGATATGTATTGGAATGGAATATAGCTCAAAACCTGCAAAAACGAAGGTGACCCTTTAAAACGAAGGCAAATCTTACAACTAAAGTTTGTTGATAGATTTCCATTTGAGCAGCGAACGTCAAGAATGGATAAGAATGGTGTATCATGGAGTTATTGTCGTTTGGTCTTTACCTGTTTTCCCTTGTCTTCCTTTTGTTTCCTTTCTTGCTTTCATGCCTTTCCTGTGACAGTTTCTGCTGGCTTCCTTTCCGCCTTCGTTTCTTTCTGTTGGTCCCGTTTGTTTTTCCTATCTTGTTTTTCTTCCTGTTGCATTTGCATTTTGTCAAGTTTCTGCTTTCCGCCTGCAAGTATTCTTTTCATCCTGCGGTTTCGTTTTCCCGTCTGGTTTTGCGTTCTGGAACGAAGCCAAAACAAAGGCAAAAACGAAGGCAAAATTCACGACAGCTTCGCATGAACCTGGCCAGGAGCAGGCAAACCTTCTTCCCCATCCTGCTACTACTGCGACAACTACCATTGCCACTGCAGGGCCTAGTTGTGCTTTTGCTGCAGGCATTTATCTTACCAGCACCAGCAAAGCACCAACAGCGCCTGCATCACCGCGATTGCTGCTGCTGCTACTGATGCAGCTGCTGCTGATGCTGATGCTGATGGTGCTGGTGCTGGTAGCTGCTGGTAGCTGCTGGTAGCTGCTGCTGTGACTTGCTGTCACTGCTGTCGCTGCTGTCGCTGCTGTCACTGCTGTCACTTGCTGCTGCCACTGCTGCTGCTACTGCTACTGCTACTGCCACTGCTAC
>Ga0126342_10022928_pt1 | contig 10262 bp, 6 predicted proteins | sample Cyp1metagenome_FD_92528 | JGI IMG/M metagenome (GOLD analysis project Ga0126342, IMG submission 92528) | Coral microbial communities from Lord Howe Island, Old Settlement Bay, Australia - Cyphastrea 1 metagenome | ecosystem: Host-associated > Invertebrates > Cnidaria > Coral ... | reverse complement strand
TTTTTCGCTAAAAAAATTGAGCCAGCTACGTGGCGCTGAGCCAGCTACGAGGCGCTGAGCCAGCTACGTGGCATTGAGCCAGCTACGTGGCACTGAGCCAGCTACGCGGCACTGAGCCAGCAAGGTAGCTTTGAGCTTTGAGCTTTGAGCTAGCAAGGAGGCAGTGAGCCAGCAAGGTAGCTTTGAGCTTCATCATATATATGTATATATATAGATATATACCTATGCAATCCCAACCATATAATATACTAAATCTAGGGCATTTTTTTTTTTTGAGGGAGACACGTACCTTTGAGCTGGAGCGGGAATGTGAAATCTACCATTCGATTAGAATCACAAAGAATCATCAGATTCTTTTTGGATGGTTCAGTACCAAAGAGAGACTAAGCTTTGAGCCAGTAGCGAAATATACTGGGTCAATCAACTGGTAGATTCGTTGCTTTTTTGCTACATCTATAATTGGGAAAGTACAAGTATATATATGAAAAAAGAAAGAACGACATCTGGTTGGTGGTTTGGAACCATGGAATTTTATGACTTTCCATATATTGGGAATTTCATCATCCAACTGACGAACTCATATTTTTCAGAGGGGTAGGTCAACCACCAACCAGTAATGGTTTAACATCATAAGGTTAATACCATTTGGTCAACATTAATGTCATGAATATATGATAGTAAACATGGCAATCATACTGCGGATGGGTTCGAAATTATTCATTACCGTATTCATTATTCATGATTCATGTATTTTGTTCCACCGGACCAGCATTTCTGTGCAGGTCTCCCCATATGGAGATTATGGAGGCGCCCTTTGAAACAGCGGTTTTTTGTAGGTGAAGGTGTGGGTTGAGCCATATTGGGGGATATTTCATGATATAAGATCCATTATAGATAGCCATTTATAGCTGGGTATTTACCATCATTTTGGGAAATATCATTTATATCTAAGATATAATTTATAATCTTGGAACATCGCATTAAAAAATGAGGATTTGGGGTACCACTATTTTTTCGAAATCTTGCAAGGTGAGGCCCCCTTAACTTCGGTTACGCGAAGTTGATGCACATTGGATCAACCCTGGTTAACTATGATTTATGGGGCATAGAACTATAGTTACGCAAGGAGGTTTATGAACCAACTTATAAATGGGGGGGTCTCACCTCGTAAAAAAAAGTGATAAATCATGGGTAATGATACAACAAGTATGATTTCGATTTGACTGAAAATTGTGAAATGGCAATTGTTGTTTGCAACCCCGAGAAGGTATGACATCCCCAACTGGATAGGTAGAAACTAATCCTCTTGTTTTTTTGCTATAAATTGGAGAATAGCCAGCCAGAAAAAGTTTTTTGTTTTTTTTTTTAGCGGGCTACCAAAGATTGACCATGTTGATGCATGGTATGTGTGTAGAAGTGTATAGATAGATATGCCGAGGAAGTACCTGGAAATACAGGAACCTTGTCAAATATAAGGGGTATTCAGCCCCCCAAAGCTGACCATTGATGGATAGGGTTGTGATGGAACATGGCCCATTTGTGGCTCACTTGCGAGCGAAGATTGTGATTTTCCAGTTTGCAAAAGTGTAAGAGTCAGCAAACCACTGCTTCACTTTTTTTGAATTACCATTAGCCATAGTTATCCAATTATTACCTAAACATTATGAATCAATTAGCATCAGCCATCATGGATATCATTATCAAAATCACTCCTATTATAATTAGTCCACTGTATCACTTATTATAGCTAATGTGGGTAAAGCAAGGCAACGCCGTCGTTACCGACGTCGCGCTTTTTTGTTCTTCTGCATGACGCGTCGTCATTGAGTTCAATTCTGGCTCATCTGCCAGAGGTTGTACCGCCATTGCCATTGGATATATATGTGTGTGTGCATATTATTATATATATAATGCCACAAGTCTCCATTCAAGAGAGTGGTTTTTGGATCCTTTGTGCTGATTTGCCTTGGAACAAAATCTTTACATACCTGATACGCGGGGCGGATGCATGTGCGTTCTAAATTCAAAAACAAAAGCATGTTAAGTATGTCAAGTACTAGAGTACATAATGTAGCGTAGCAGATATGTTAAGTATGGCAAGTAGCAGAGAACATGATGTAGCGTAGCAGATATGTTAAGCATGTCAAATACAAGGGAACATGATGTAGCGTAGCACATATGCTAAGTATGTCAAGTACCAGAGAACATGATGTAGCGTAGCAGATATGTTAAGTATGTCAAGTACAAGAGAACATCATGTAGCGTAGCAGATAGTTTAATTCAGTATGCCAAGTACCAGAGAACATCATGTAGTGTAGAAGATATCTTAAGTATGTCAAGTACCACAGAACATGATGTAGCGTAGAAGATTTGTTAAGTATGCCAAGTACCAGAGAACATGATGTAGCGTAGCAAAAATGTTAAGTATGCCAAGTACCAGAGAACATGATGTAACTTAGCAGCAGATATGTTAAGTATGTCAGGTACTGTACCAGAGATCATGATGTAGTGTAGCAGATATGTTAAGTATGCCAAGTACAAGAGAACATGGTGTAGCGTAGCAGATATGGTAAGTATGTCAAGTACACGCGAACATGATGTAGCATTGCAGATATGTTAAGTATGTCAAGTACAAAAGAACATGATGCAGCGTAGCAGATTTGTTAAGTGTGTTAAGTACAAGAGAACATGATGTAGCGTAGCAGATATGTGAAATATGCCAAGTACCAGAGAACATGATGTAGTTTAGAAGATATGTTAAGTATGTCAAGTACAAGAGAACAAGATGTAGCGTAGGAGATACGTTAAGTATGTCAAGTACAAGGGAACATGATGTAGTGTAGCAGATTTTTTTAAGTATGTCAAGTACCCGAGAACATGATGTAGTGTAGAAAATGTGTTAAGTATGTCAAGTACACGAGAGCATGATGTAGCGTAGCAGATATGTTGAGTATGTCAAGTACAACAGAACATGATGTAGCGCAACAGATTTGTTAAGTATGTCAAGTACCAGAGATCATGCTGTAGTGCAGCAGATATGTTAAGTATGTCAAGTACCAGAGAACATGATGTAGCGTAGCAGGTATGGTAAGTATAGAAATCATGTCTGTCTAGAACATGACGTCTAAGTACCATGACGTTATTACCCCCACCCCACCCCACCCCTGACGTATGTATGTGGAGCGCAATAGAACATGACGTTGGAGTACCAGGACGTTATTGCCCCACCCCACCTCACCCCAGACGTAGCATGATGTATGTATGATGAGTCTAGCATGGCGCATGCATGTTGAGTGCAACAGAACATGAAGTGACCGTGCCATATGCAAAAAAAACTGTGTTCCTCCACGTTGGTAGCGACGGCAAACCATCCCCCCAAATCACCAGTTTTATAGGTGGTATAAATCATTCCCAAATGGGTGGTTTCTAAATCATTCCCAAATGGGTTTTTATAGGTGTTTTACCATTTTTATAGGTGTACATATTGGAAATCACCACTCATTATTTTGTATTATCTCCCTGTTCGTCATGTCGCGGGTATCCCATGCGTCGCTGGCGTCGCTGGAGGTTGGTTTTATCATGGGCAGCCAGCCTGGGCCTGAGACCCTGAGCGGGCCATCTTCGCGCGCAACGGATGGCGCTCCGTTGATGTTCTCGATTGTTCACTAATATGGTTAAGAATCCGATGAGGATATCTATGTTTGATATTTTATGGTTGACAATCAAAAAAACAGATCCTTATGATTGATATGATGCCCAAAATTGAGTATCCCCATTCCAAAAACCACAGGTTTCAACACTAAAATGCTCTAATTTTGGATGATTTGGGAGTATCCCCACCCTATCTTACCCCCCCATATGCTGTATATATATAATATATGTAATCTGTTTTGTGTAGTTTTGATGCTTACACGTTCGTTTTTGTGTCTATTGTGTAAGTCACCGGGGGCCCGATCATCCAAGTGAAACTGTGTTTTTTTGATGCGAGGAAACCAATGTAGACTAGTTTCTTTTGTGCTTAAAGGGATATATCATATAGATCATACTACTACACATACCGTTTACCTCTATCTTAGGAAATACCCCAACAATCCAGGATAAAGTAGATGTAGAGCTGAAACCCCAATGACCCTTGGAGGTTTGGACCTTGTGTGATGCATGAATCTATGTCTGCATGCATTTTTTGGAAAAGACTTCAGCAACTCATGATGATTCAAAATAAGAACACGGATGTTCACATATATTTGTGGTGTGTCTAGATTACACATCATATCTCAATCATACCTCTTGGTGGTTTTGTTTTTTTTATATCTCTTTATTTTCTGTGCGTTGCTACAGCCGAGCCATGCCATGCTACCATCTCATCCCAGTGGAGCGGCCCAAGGACCAGTACAACCAGTATCATCATGGCACCTTGGTTCAGTTTGGAGCCGATGAAACTACTGATGGTGGGAGCGTGTGATCGAAACCGGGTGAAAAGATTGTGTTTGTTAAACCGGTTGAGAGGTTGGCTTGAGCGGAAACTATTGATTAACCATGGCTTGAAGCTTGGAAAACATCACCGACTGGATAGGTAGAAACTCATCCTCTATAGTTTTTTGCTATACATTAAAATGGCCAAGCAGCAAAGATTGCCATTTTTTGTGGACGGCCAGTCAGATTGACGATGGAAAATGGAATGGCTCCTGGATTTAAACTCAAACATCGACGCAGGCCGCACGCTGTGGTAAAGCCGTAAAGTCATTTGCACGACAACCAACCGAGGGGGTCTATAGACGTCTGAGTCATGTGCAGAGGGTATACCGCCACAGTGCTCAAACTTGGGATGGTTATGCGGTTTAATATGACTCACCACATCCAACGATTGTCCGAGAGTGACGGACCAAGGGGTTCAAGGCGTCCCAGTCTCACCTGGGAATGATAGGGAAAAGATGGCAAACGCAATAAGAATGAAACAGATCTTCACATCCTGAAAAACGCGTTTTCTATATTTTTCCCGAATGCGTAGCAAGGGTTCCCGTTTCACTCTGGTTCAGGGTGTGTTCGCTCGAGGTTGCGCAACCGTTCGCAGCCGTTTGCAACCGTCCGCAACCGTTAGCAACTGTTCGCAAGTGTCCGTGGAGAGTTCTGCAAAAGTGATACTTGGATATTTCAAGAGTCGCGTAGCTTCGTTTCGCGTGGCAGGCGTGGCACTGTGACATTCCAACATGTTTCACAATGTGTCGCAAGTCGTTTTGTGTGGCAGGTGCAATATTTTGGCGTCGTTTTCAGAAGACGGGTTACATTTTTCGGGGCAGGCGCGGCACTTTAGAGTTTAGAGACCTCCATTGCCATTTTGTGTGGCAGTCGCAGCGCGTCAGACGTGTCGAGTTGCGTGTTTTTTTGTGAATTGCATTGTCAGGGCTGCGTGGTAACAACGTGCAGATTTCGTGGCGGGCATGGCATTTTGTGAGATGTGATGAACATTGACGGAGGCTTCGCACGAAACATCGATTTTGAGGTTGTCGATTTTGGGGTTCGTTAGGAAAATTCGTAGGAAAACGTCGATTTTGAAGCTACAAAATGTGAAAATTGGCGGAAATCTTAACCTTGTTGGAGGCTCCAACATGTCTCGTCTCAATTCTCTGGTTTTCTTCTGCCGTCGCCGTGTCTATAGGGGAATTTGCAAAAACTTTCATTTTCCAAGGTTTTCAAACCGGTTATAACGTCGTGAGCAGGGGCAGGCGTGGCAGGCGTGGCATTACGTGACATCCTCCACGTGTTTGATAAAGTGTCGAATATCGTTTTGTGTGGCAGGCGCGATACTTTTGCATTGTTTTCAGAAGAGGCGTTGCAGTTTCAGTGCCGGTGCAGCACTTTGATGACTTCCATCGTCATTTTGCATGACAGGTGCACCGCTTTAGACGTGTGCTGTTGCATGTTCGGTGCGAATCGCATTGTCAGGGCTGCGTCAAGTGGTGCCAACGTGTAAATCGCGTGGCAGGTGTGGCATCTCGTTTTGAGGTTGCTCGAAATCACGAACTCATCTTCCCGGGTAATTTGGTGACAAAACAATATTTCGATCCGTTCATGCTAGTTCCACCCCCATTCTATGGTCCCAAAAATGTGGAAATCTTTCACGTGATTTCTTATGGTTTCTTGGGGTGTTGAAAAATTGAATGGGAAAAGGGATTAATGTGAAAAAATAAATAAACAATCACCCAGTCATCCATTTTTATAGGTGGTATGTTTACCATTCCCAGTCATGGGTGGTAAAAATGGCATTGTTTTATCCACATTACTGTAATTAACCATGACCATAATCATTATAATCAACCATGATTAACCATTATATGGGTGGATAATCAATGGTCAATGGTTATGGCTAATCAACCATGATTAACCATTATATGGGTGGATAATCAATGGTCAATGGTTATGGTTAATCAACCATGATTAACCATTATATGGGTGGATAATCAATGGTCAATGGTTATGGTTGATTTAACCACCATATTATATCAGATTATCCACCAACCAGACCATTATAGGGTTGCAATCCAAGGATTCTCTGCTTCAACTCTTCCAGTTTCCGAATTTCCATCTCCTGGACACGAAAATCAGGATACCAGTCACCGGAATGGCATCCGGGATTTGGTTCTATCGCTGCAGGTGCGTTTCGGGATTCCGTTTGTGAATGTGTTGGTTTTTGGCCAACTTGAAACAAGTTTGCTGGAACACAATCTTTAACTAACAGTTAACGGTTCTAAAACCGTTGATAATTTCAGTAATTACTACAGGTCTTAACAGGGCATCATTAGTTACAGTTTATCCCAGATTGATTCAGCGGTTTTTCCTCTCAATTATTATCCATGTCTGGGATAAAGGATGAATTTAACAGATATGGGGATGGTTCAAAACCCGTGAATTTACCATATTTGGGGGAATAAACATCCAAAAGTCACGGCGACTTTAGGGTACCACCCGGATCCCACATGTTTTGACTCATAGGCTGTTTTTTCCCCGAAATAGTCCTTCTGGTTATTTAACATAGCCATGGGAAATGGCCCATAGAAATAGATGGTTTACCTATTTAAAATGGTGATTTTCCATGGCTATGTTAAATAACCAGATGGTAGTCCAGTAGTGCATTTTTTTTCTATTGACTGGATCTGGAGCCACCCTTGAAACTTCACTGGCTGACGGTGGGAATGCCGTGGTTTATGGGAAGCAAGAGGACAATTTTGGAGATAGCAATAAGATTATGATTTTGATTTTGGGAATATCATTTGTCAATCCCACTAAGATGATGTTTTGATGATACTTGAGACATACAACAACCAACATCAGATTTGGGTTTGTTTGAACATTGGGATTTTGCCTTCTAGTAAATTGATTTGGATGTGGAAGAGTCACCAGAGTACATAATTTTCCATTATAACCTTATGCACATTTTCTACCTTGTGGTAGTTAGCTACAAGTTGCAACAGGAAATTCATCGCATTTTTTTCTGGTCATGGTTTCCAGTTAAACTAACGAGCGAGGTGCCAGGCAGTGCCAGGTCGGTAGCCGGGAAGATGCTCACTATGCTCACTGTCAATCGTGCAAATTTAACCGTGTTTAACATCGTAAATTAACATAGCTCCTGAATATCATATTTAACTGGGTTTATAATGGGTTTATCATTGTTTATCATCCATAGATCTGGGTAAATTATAACGACCTCACTGCGACCGAAGCCTGGAATCATGGTTAGTAAGGAATTCATCCCCTTTTATGGCCCAACATTTCAGGTGAGTGAAATATTCTAATTTACCCAGATCAATGGCCTTCTCTCCATAGCTATGTTAGTTTACCAGAGGGTAACCAACAGAAATGGTCTTGTACTGCGAAGATGGGAATATCATTGGAAAAATCAGAACATTCCCATGGGGGATGACGAGGTACAGCAGAACGACCCTGTCATGAGTTGGGGAAAGATCACTTTCCACTCAACTAGGTCAATCTTAGATGGGTACTTTATTCCTTTAGTCTTTTGGTATCAATGGGAATATCTACGTTCACCAGCGACGATTTTTATTTTTTTTGAAGGGTATCTAAGATTCGCAATGTCAAAATGTCTATGTTCATGAAGATCATGAAGGGTACACGTTGTGTTCTTGTTGTAGTCTTGTGGCTTACAAATGGATGCAAGACAGCGTATTTTTTGAAGACACCGATAGATTGATAGAATGACCGTTGCATATGCCTCCCCCTATCTTTCCGCCCGTTAAATATTCCCCCAGAGACCCTATTTTATGTGGGTTTTGTGAATTCTTTTAGGGCCCTTCGGAACTTGGGGAGGTGGTGTCAGGTGGTGTATTCAATATGATCAGAGGACAGGCTATGACATATATATATATATGTATACACGTATATAATATATTTATAGAGAGGGAGAGAGAGATACAGTAGAACCAGCGTTCCGAATATTGTCCATCATTTGAGGAATCTATATATAGGACATATATTTTCTTTGGGGGGGGTTCCTTAAGCAAATCCAAGTATATGATGGTGTTCTAGTGATTCTACTGATATTTATTTGTTGTAGATGACAATGTTCTAAATATTGAATACTAGAATGGTCCATTCATTATTTCGCATGTTACCATTATTTTACTATATGTAGTATAAACCCAGCTTCGCAACCCAACAGCAGTAAGGATTTCAGGGTTCCATTCCGCGTTCGAACGCCTTGCCTGATCTTGCATGATGCAGCAGTTCCAGAGATTGAAACCAAAGAATAGCGCTGCGGCTGGCAATATAGTATCATTTTGATATTCTGGATCCATGTTTAGAATATCTTAAATATTCAGGGAATATTCGTTTCCAAATAGAAACGCAAAAAAGATCATGGCTAGTTTGCATGGGCCAAAAGGTGATATTTTTCGGGGGTTCAGAAGATGCCACATCGATATCAAGGGATGCCTTTACAAAATGGACACCGGCTGCCAGCCAATTCCTGCTTGGTTTTTTAGGGAATTTTCTGCAGGAAATCTTTAGAGGTGGTTGATTTACCTGGTGAAAAAACTGGACAAAAACCCATTAAAAAAACAATTCGTTCAACTCGGGTGAGCTGAGAAAACCCACATTGTCTGGTTGGCGGTTTGGAACCATGGAGTTTTATGACTTTCCCATCATATTGGGAATGGTATAATCATCCCAACTGACGAACTCCATCATTTTTCAGAGGGCTAGGTCAACCACCAACCAGTAATGGTTTAACATAAGGTTAATACCATTTGGTCAACATTAATGTCATGAATATATGATAGTAAACATGGCAAGTGAAGGGAATCATCCTATAATATTATAGTAACGCCCTAAAAAGATGCCAATGTGCCACCAGGATGAGAGTTCGATGAAACATGAAAAACATTCCCTTATATCACCAACCAGTTGTGATTTCCAAATGACTTTCCAATCTTTCCATATGGCACTGGATCAAAACACCACCCAAAACACCACCCAAAAATCTTTCCAGCTGTTCTAGGGGGATGAGCATCCATAAATCCCAGCTGTTCTAGGGTTAACTTGATTGCTAGAGTTTTGACTCGTAGCCATATGGTTTTTCATACTTGGTGGATGATCATCCCACTTAGTAAATATCTAAGGTTTTACTATATTATATCCCTGGTTTATGATATATCCCACTTAGTAAATATATTATATCCCTTGTTTTTTCAGTGGGATAAGGTAGGGGCAATGTTCACGTATGATTGGAACCTACTCAGCTGGATGAGCCACCAAGTAGCTATGTGAAAAGACATTCTTAATGGTTACCCTCCGGTAAACATACGTACAAAAAACTACGGAAAACCACCCTTTTCTTGATGGGTAATTCAACTATTTCGACTGGGCCATTTTCATTCGTTTTTTGTATGTTTACCAGAGGGTAATGGTAATATCCTACACTATGGTGGAAATTCCCATTTTTTGGGTGGGTGAAAAAAACATCAACCCCTTGCAGGTTGCCCCACTCTGCCTCCCTGCTGGTCGCATCTCTACCAGGCATACGCTGGCGAGCTGGACAAAATAAAACACCTGGGGACCATAGTGTCTGGTCATTTGTGTATTAACATGTAGGTACCATCCAATTATTGGGGCACATAGTTTTGACCCATATATATATAATTTAATATAATATAATATAATATAATATAATATATATATGTGTGTGTATATATTTATGTATATATATATGTATCTTTTACAGTAACGTAAATCAAAAACACACACACACA
>Ga0126342_10022927_pt1 | contig 10262 bp, 14 predicted proteins | sample Cyp1metagenome_FD_92528 | JGI IMG/M metagenome (GOLD analysis project Ga0126342, IMG submission 92528) | Coral microbial communities from Lord Howe Island, Old Settlement Bay, Australia - Cyphastrea 1 metagenome | ecosystem: Host-associated > Invertebrates > Cnidaria > Coral ... | reverse complement strand
TATATATATATATATATATTCACATACATATGTACTGTACAAACATACATACGCACGCACATGTATGTATGTAGTATATATGTATATATAATTTAATACATGGGTATATCTTCCTTTTTCAAACAGGTGAAGTTCTTTTGTTGGTCCTGTCCACACCTTGTCCGAACTCAGGCTGTGGTGAGTTCACCCATCTCCCTCTTTCCTGGAGTGGTCGGCCATCCTGAGACTTGGCTGATCAAGCAGTTGATTCGGGGGTCCAATGAATGTTGGACTGGAGACCCGAAAAAACCGATGGGGTATCAAATTACCCATCAGTTGGAGGATATGAAATTGGAATCAGGTAATTACCATCACTGTTCAGGCCTTTCCTCCAGTCCAGCTGTGGTGTAATTCGCCAAGGACATGTGATGGTCAGCAGTGATCCGCTCAGCGCAGCGGCTGTACAAAGATGACTGGCCGAAGCCAGTGGCTGGGTTCATGGTGAAACCCCGTTTGGGTGAGGAGCGGAAGGACCTAAGGACCAGGGGAATTCAATTGGTAGTGGACCTGTGAGTCATCCTGAAGATGGCTACTTTCCAGATCTTTCCAGCAGGAGAGTCAGGTCTTGCGCTCCACAGGGCCTGGTCTTAGGGGATCCAGCTGTATTTTAAGAGCCACGGCAGACCTTGGTTGCAGTGCTTAGGGGATCTGGCACATCAACCGTGTGGAACACCTATTCAACAGGTAATATTGTGGAACACTGAGTGTGGTGGAAATGCTACCCAAATGGTGTTGAATCTTGGCTAATCTGATCTAATCTGTTTGAATGTAAAATGCCAACTGCAGCGCTACTAGTTTGGCTTGGCTTGCGCAGTTTTCGTGCCTGCCGAACAGGTTTTGGTCTCCCAGACTTTGCGAAGCAAAGCATCCAGGTGTTGGAAAGAGCATGGAATGGAATCCCCATGATGGCTGAATTGCCATATTTCATTTTGAGGAACAGCGGAAACAACAAGGTGGACGGTGTGATATATAGGAGTTTCCAATACTCTTGGTAGATTCTTTTCAATCCACCAGCAATCCTCTTTCCTCCTGCCTGTTCGAAAGGCTGCACAAGATTAGTAGTTTCACAGTTCCTTTGGAACCATATTTGTGAAAAAAATCGGCCCAGCTGCAGGCAGTTGTGTGGCGAGGTATTCGAAGGTCTGAATCCATTCGACCAGGGAAGGAATATCTAAGGGTAATCCTTATAATGGCATGTGTTTTAGTGTAGATGCCTTTCCAGTTTCAAATCACAAACATGACTTCCGTTTTTTCCACGTTTGTCCCTGTTTGATTAGCTCAAACTCATTGTTATTGACCCCCAACAATTGATAAACAATGAATGTTACTACTAGTAGATACAGTAGATACTAGTACTACTCTGTACCACTGAAGATGACCAAGGTCCAGATGGGTCATGCCGAAAAACACGAGGCGGGTCGAGTGATGCAGCACTTGAGCCTCGCATGGCGTTCTTTGGCAGAGAAGAACTTTGTGAAGAGCGCCAATGCGGTGGCCAAGTTGGATCTTTCCAAGGCACCGGCTTTGCTGGGTGAGTTGGTTGTAATTTTCAGATCTATTTTAAGGTAGTACTGATTCAGCACTGGGTGAAATTTTGGATTTTGGAGGTGTTATAAACCTTGAGATAAGCCTTTTGATTTTTGCATCTTCATTATAGTTTATTTATGTGTATTTATTGATGAGTCGTAGGTGGTTATACTCCCATTCATTGGGGTCACCCTTTGGCTGATGGCTGATAGGACTACTGACATGATCTGAATATGTTGCCACGGATTATCCGGTGGATGATGAATCTCTCCATAATCAACCAGCATGGATTTGCACAAGTTTTTTTTTGAGGGGGAGGCTCTAATCAATTCATATCAATTCGGGGTTTTGTTGAAAGATGACCTCAACCCCAGCGGCGTTTCAGGAGCTTTGGGCGAAGCCTCTGAAGATGACCTTGGCCACGTGGCTCGCTGTGATGGCGCCCAAGAACTTGATGCGTTTGAAGGCCGGTGGTTCCCGAGCATTTTTCTCAACTTGAAGTGGGTGTTGTGTCTTGTTTTCAGTGAATTTGTATGAAATCGTGATGTTTGCAGTAAGATGATTTATATCATAATTTTACGTCGTTATTGTATGTTATTGTGCTATGCACAGCTGAACACCTTAATCAACAAAGTCAACAACCCTGACGGACACTGCACAGAGTGTTCCCAGCACTGTGGGTCCAACATATGTGCCGCATATTTGCATCACTGCAAAACACATCCTTGACTTCACAGCAAGCAACGCATCACATAAGATGGACATAGATGGACTAATTAGTGTCCACTGAGAATCTGTGGGATGTTGAAACACCTCGGAACAAGATCTCACCAAAGAAGGTTGGGCCATCCGCAGTGATCGAACTGGTGGCTGCGAGGCCATCGCAGTGATGGAACTGTTGGATGATGAAGATGCCATGAGGAGCTACCTCCAGAGATGTGAGAGGGACAGGAGCCATTTCTGGTGCCCCAGCATGGGAAGGAGGGTGCGGGTGGAGGATGGTGGAGGGCGGAGCTGATTGATGGACTATGACAAAAACAATCCGCAAAACATGAAAAATTCCAAGGCAACATGGGGCTTGTTTCACATTTTTATCTACAGTATTCAGATTGAAATCTGGTTGGTGCCCTTTTCTTTAAAAGAAAAGGGACCCAGATGCAGATGATCTGTGGATATCTCCGGTGAGGTACTCGCGGCACTTGCAGATGGTGGAGCTCCATGTGCACCTGCTGTACCCAAAGCTGTGGGAGTCGTTGGAGGATGAGGTGGGCACATGTGGGCACCCATAGCCCCACATTCCCATGATTCATGATATTTTTATTTATTTTTATTATATTATCATATATCAATATCAATATCGTATATAAATATGAGCTACAGCCAAAATTTAGGTTAATGAAGAGTAGTATTCGAGACATCTTTATTTTTTGGAAATTGAGCTGGGGCTTGGAAAACGATAATACACTCTTCAAAAAACGATAACATTTGCTTATATACCAAAACCTGAAAAACGATATGTACAGTACCAAATATTGACCGTGGCCCATATCATCATTACAAAATGCATAAAACTTCCAAAACTTCACTATATACTGTATGCTTCACTATTTTGTAGGAGTTTGTACGGGAATGTCATCAGGCCATCCATGGTACCTGACCGCCAGGTGCGTCTCTTCCTCCAAGAGGTGCGCCACGCGGCCCACGACAGCACCATCAGCCGCGACGACGACGAGGACGACGAGGACGACGAGGACAACGAGGCGCCGCTGGCGAAGCGGCCCAACTTCGACCGGAAGAAGTTCAACTCAGAGCTGCACCAGGAGATGTTTGTTTCGTTGTGGAAGCCAGCAGAAATTGAGGGATTTTAGATGATTTCAACACATTTCAACATATTTCAACATATTTCAACTTTTTGATTGGTTCAGGAGCAACCTTTTGCATAGTCGAACATGATTTGTTGCTGGTCTGGAGTCTTGTGTGGCCAGATGGAACCAGCAATGGAACCAGCGGCACAGGGATCCGTGCAGGATCTGAGTCGGATCTTAGGATCCATGAGCATCCCGCATCAGAACAAGATCGCTGCAGGCCCCATGGTGTTGGATATCCACCTGCAGGACATGTGCAGCTGGGCCGAATCGGTGACCAGGTGACATCGGTCTCTTAGGCCTGTTTGATCCCTTGAGATATCTTGAGATCAAAATATGGATCGAGCTGCTGAATTTGCAAAGGTTAGATCTGTGGAAATCCGGAAATCCTTTTTCGATCATGTTCTCATGGTTTAAACATTTTAATTTAATTAATATCTTTATTAACCATATGATTTCACATCACTGCCACCCAAGTATGGCTCAAAATCCATTTCTTGCGAACTCAGTAAAGAATTCAATCACACAAATAGCGGTTTCCTAAAAATGGGGTACCCCATAGGTCCCATAGGTCTCTCCAGACAAAACATGGCGCAGGCTGGATGGTGAAACATACCCTCCAGTAAACTAATGGTCACATAATGGACAATCCATTTGTACATCTTTCGAAGGGACACCTATTGATTTTAATCGCTTTTTGGATGTTTACGTTAGTTTACTGGAGGGCAAACTAGTCATCCGATGATATTTCCATTGACATCACCATTTTTGATGATAAAGTGAAATCGTGTCATAAATCTCCATCTTTTGATGGTTAAATAATATATTGTTTTTGATGGTTAAATCATGTTAAATCCCCATTTTTGATGGTTAAACCACAATTTTTTGATGGTAAAATCGCCCATTTTGTAGTGGTTTTAGACCCTTTTTAATCGCCTGCAGCGAGGCATCGTGGAAGCCTCTGCCGCTTGGTCCTACTACCTGCGCTCCTCACATCTCACGGCCTTGGCACGAAGGAGGCAGGAGATGCTGAAGGCGCGATGCAGCGATTCGCGTTGTATATAATGGAGGATACATTGATGGAATCTACTAGAATTACATTGATGGAATCATATGGAATCAATTACTATTCCATATCAAAAATGGATGATTGATATTAATGGCATAATGGAATGATGGAATGATGGGATATTGTATCAATGTTTTTCCAACGGCACATTGTATTCCGTTGAATTGTAATTGACATGAATGGAATGCCGGAGTTAGATTGTATTGATTTATATAATTGGACATTGTACAACCCAATGAGCAACAGTATTAACAACCATTTATGGGATATATTGTGGTGCCGGAACCAACCAATAGATATATATATATATATATATATCAATATCAATATCAATATCAATGCGTACATAATTACGGGATATATAACCAATACTAGTAGTAACCAAGACTATGATAACCAACTGGAAAGGGGATATCATGGAACATCTGAAACATACAATTTGCTGTACAATATGTTGTAGGTTAATTACCAGGTTTGTATCAATTTGAAGGATTAACCAACATGATGGTAATATCATGGGATAGATATCAGTTGATGTATGATATGATATAGCCTGATATAGCCATATATATAGCCAACAATACGGGTTTTGCCTCGAACTGGGTATTTACATTTTAATTTTTGGCAATTTCAATAGGGAAAAAAACATAACAACAAATCATCATGTCTTTTGCGGCGGTGTAGTCCAGCTTCAGACAAACTCACGTACACCCATCCTGGAGATGTACTGTGAACCCAACAAGATAATGTGGCTCACTATCCCCGCTCAAAGGATCGGCGATGACCAAGTCTGTCAGCCTGTCGTTTGCCTCATTTCGGGAGAGATGTGACAGACTTTAATAGACATGGCAGGAGAAACCAATAGTGAGTGGATATGATGCACGAAGACGAAGAAATGACGAAGGACCTGTGCCCAAATATGAAGTGTGCAATGAATGATGCACCTGTCTGCTGGTTGAGCCACAAATAAGAACAGTTCCAAGTCCCTGGGTACTTTTACCCTCCAAAATCCCACATCCCAGTTTACCAGTTCGGGAAAATATACTAGTAACATCTAGTAACTGGTAGTATGAATGGCGATTCTTGTTTCCACAATTCCCAAAGATGCGCATAGAGGTTAAGGACCGAAGCCTTCGATTGTGAGACCTTTCAAAGATGATTATTTGCTCCTGAGTTTTCTCATCCCCATGGGAGATTGTTGGAGTTTGTTGCCGTGTTCGAACTGGAGCCTCAAGGTGAACAGCTGAAATATGAATTTTGTGTCACATTCCCCGCAGGCTATGGGATTTGACATGGCGGTGATCCCCTACTTTCATTGGGAGCAGTTGAAGGATGACGATGCCAAGCGCGAGTTTCTGCTTGAAAACTTGCCCCAGCAGGTGCTGAAAACATCTGAAAACTGGAAACAAGAAATGACAGTAGCTGAGATCGGCTGATCAGAGATGTCCACTTCTGCAATGACTTTGAACTAACAGAAACAGCTCTTGTTGAAAGCTGCTTTGTGACAAGAAGAGAAGTAAGATAAGCCATGACAAGCCACATTGTTGAAGCAGAGAGGAAAGACACAACCGTATTGATCGCTCCCAGCATGCTCTACTGAACTTTTCAGGTGCGACCTGCGTCCAGGGCCGCTGCCGCTGCGACAGCGCCCTGAAAAAATGGCAGAATTTCTTGGGTTCAGATCTGCTGAGATTTATTTAGGCTATCAGATTCTCTGCCGTGGGATGGCTACACATCTTCTACAAACAATCTGATGAAATCTGATGAAATCTGTCTAGTTGATCCCTTGATATCGTTGTACGTGACGCTGCAGCTGCTGCAGCTCTGCAAAGGTCCACAAGTGACCAGAGATGACCAGAGTCAGTGGTGGTCCAAGGCTTGAAAAGTAGACAAATTGAAGATTAGACACAACTCGTAAGATTACATAGTATAATAAAACCATATAAAACCATCCAAGAGAAATCCAAGAATATCCACAAGTTGCGGGGGTCAAAGATATGGCATTGATTGAATTTCAAGGGGTGCAAAGGCGCTCTTTTGGGGTGGCGCGATGGAATCGCGGGTACATCGTTTCAAGGTCGGACTGGGGGAGGAACTCAATCAGTGCAGCAGTCAAGCGGATATTGCTTTCAGTAAACACTTCATAATGAATGCACACATCTACAGGAAAACTTTGTTTAAAATTCCCCAAGTATGGCATACGCCCTTGGCATCTCGCATCATTTCAGTCCGTTGTCAGAGTTGTCAGCCTCACTTTTCCAAGAGATGGTTGAGGCCCATGAGTATTGGGGCAGTGTTGATGGGTTACGTGGTGACATGTGGTGACTATTACTGTAATATACTGTAATATGACCAGTACAGCTGAGGCATTTTGACCCATACCGGGTATAGCCTGCACATTTTGATCGTTTGGGGGCTTGCAGTCAAATTTCACGTTTGAGCATTAACTTCCAATATTCTCAGATTCATATTCCTGGTGGGCATCGAAAAATCATCACATTTCGTTCCTAAAGTCACGATTTGGCTTGCGACAACCAGGCACTTCAGGATCTCTTAGCAGCATTGGCCCGGGCAGCACAGAGAATGGCGAGAATGGATTCGGATGATGATGATGATGATGGCTTCTGATGTGAACCGATGTGAATATATTATAATATATTCGACATATTAGATGATCAGATATGAATAGATACGGTAGATGGTGTATGCAATGTCACCATGATTCGGCTTGGGGTTGCAGCTGCATGACCTTGACCAGTCCGTCACTCCAGGCTTTGCTTTGTATGTAGCCATAGCGTTCGAAACCTGACAGGCCATACCATAATATCAAAATGCACGTGAAATGTTGGGAAACCAGAGCGCAATGAGAAATGATTCTGGCAACGATATGAGACATGTCTCTGTTTGATTCTCTGTTGCACCAACAGTTTGAACGTTTTCCCAGCAGTGTTTTTTTCCTCTCAATGGCATGTTTTCCTTGCTATCAAAAACCCTCAAATGCATGGCCGACTTCCTGCTTTCCTTTTGAGTTCGCTTTCCTTTTTCTGCCATTCTGCAAATCCACTTGACAAACTGTGGCTATAGCAGCTATAGCATGGCAGGTTTTTTTTGTCTCCATTTTTCGATACGACACCCTAAGATTGGCCCTAAGATCCACAAAATTCATATGGACGAGTACCTGAACAGTGTTCACAACCCTGTTGGTTGATGATTAATAGGGGCCTATCCATACTATCTACTGTAATAATACATTGGAGATTATCATCATTCATAATGGCAATATATTGGGGATTAATTATTCTCTTAGTCCATTTGGCCACTTATAATCCCAACCCGAGGTGCCAAAAACTGGCGCCCCGACACCTGCAGAGGCTTGTTTTCTTTTCTGGTTCAGTGCTCGTACAGGGTTCTTGTGGTGGTGATGTTGGTGGCAAAGGTTCATTGTTCTATTAAATACGTGTCAATCCTCAAATGTCCTACTGATTATCCTCCATCTACTGGAATTATCCTCAAACTCAAAATGTTTGATGAGTACGTTATGGGTACAAGTGTGAACCCGCCCGGATGCCGAGGGGATCCCCATCAGCAGTGTATCTGAAACCGCCTTGGCGGGGCTGCCACTTGGCGACTTCCTGGGGTCCCGGATGGTCCCCAGATGACCAGAATCTACAAGAATTTCGCATTGATTGACCCTTAACAATAAGCCTCAATTTGTTTTTGGATGAAGGTAAGGTAATACGGTCACCAAAATTGAAGGGTCGATGAACGGTTTTTCAATATAACTTATAAGATAACTAGCCAACCTCGGGAGGATTTTAAACAACATAGGTCTAATCAAAGGGTTTCATGTACCCAACTAACAAACAAAACTGCAGGGTCTCCACCAGACTTAGATGAACATGACCTAGAAAAACATTGTGGGTTTCACCTAGGTCGGTGCTGCTCCCCGACAGTGTGATCCAGCAGGTGCCGAGATTCATCGAGATTCCTTGGTGGTTACCATAAATCGTTATGGGGACCATTATGGGGACATGGGAATAGCCCAAAGTGACCTCATTTCAGCTTGGGAATTCCTTACCCTCTGGTAGTTTAACATAGCTATTGAAAATGGCCATTTATAGTGGATTTACCCATTAAAAATAGTGATTTTCTATAGCTATGTTAGTTTACCAGAGGGTAAGTCTCTAAATGATCTGCATTGGGCTGCGGTCACCCTGATGCCAGGCCCTTCACATTGTGGATTCGAAGGGAATCTCCCGCACCACCTGCACGGAGGGAAGCTGGACCAGGAGCATCTACGAGGCCAATGCACAGCTGTCCAGAGATTTGGTATGGTTTGTTTGGAGTTTAGATTAAATGATTACCATCTGGTTATTTAACAGTTCACCATGGAAAGATCCACCATTTTTAATAGGTAAACTATCTATTTCTATGGGGCATCTATACCATGGCTATGTTAGTCATAACCAGATGGTATATGGAATTATATAGTTACTCCAGGTACCAGGTATCTCCAGGTCTAACAGCTGTTTCTAGAGCAACTGGCTTCATGGTGTCGCTGTGATGCTTTAGTTTTCTCTGGATTGAGACATTTATAGCCGTACACAATCCATCAAATATGGAATGGCTGCATGAATTTCTACCTGCCACTGCAGAGCCCAGGTGAAGGGGCAAAAGTGCAGTCATTTGGTCTTGGCCAACGGACTCTACTGCTCCTGTGGGGATTCTCGGCCAACCAGCTGCTGGTGTTTTCTGAAAATTAGATAGGTGTCTCATTTTATCCATTGGTCAATCAGCATTTTGAACATCATTTTCCATGTTAATAGCATACCATAGCTATTTACTGTAATATGGCCATTTGGGTGGTGTATTTCATTTTCAGACACATCCAAATGTGAAGTCGTTTGACTAAATGAAACTTGATGCAGCAATTCGATCGGTACCCAGCTAAGCTGCAGCAGTTTTGAATGGCATTCATGGAAGCTTTGCATCTACATTGCACACGAGCCAACCCAGCCAGTGCAAGAATTGCCAGTGTTTGTCTTGCAGCTATCTCGCTGTCCAGATAGTGGTCACGAAATGAGCAATGTGTTTTTCAAAAAATCAGTGAACCTGCCTTTCAAGATACGCAAGCAACTGCAGCCAACCAGCTCACTTGCCTTGACTACTCAGCAGTTCGCCGTAGGCCAGCAACGGTTTCCTCACTGATTGATGAACTTTCCATGGCTACACTTCTCCGGTGATGCGGTGGCAGATAGAGCGATTGGAGTGCGATCAGGCCGAGCCAAAAGTCGACAGTAAAGAGACCATCTTTGTCTTGGTCATCGAATGGGGATTTACCAAGGTAATTGTGGGTTTATGATGGTTTATGATGGTTTATGCCCAAGCAAAAACAGCAGGCTTGAACATGCATGTGTTCATTCAAACTAGGGCTCTATCGACTGGACAAAAAAACCTTGGTTTGGTGCAGTTTGGCGGCAGAATGGGTTGCAATCTTCCTCAACAAACCGAGGAATCTCATATCTCAACCAAAATAAAGTTCCTCAACAACCACATTATAGTCAATACATGTTAAAAATCTAAATGCTGTTAAAATACGTCAGTAAAACATAGTAAAACTCATATATATATATATATATATATACATTGCGCCCGCTGTGCGGGTAAGACATTTCCACCCGCAGACGAAGACGAATTCCGAAGACGAATTACGAAGACGAATTCCCCGAAGACGAATTGCCCCCCGAAGACGAATTCCCACC
>Ga0126342_10022926_pt1 | contig 10262 bp, 13 predicted proteins | sample Cyp1metagenome_FD_92528 | JGI IMG/M metagenome (GOLD analysis project Ga0126342, IMG submission 92528) | Coral microbial communities from Lord Howe Island, Old Settlement Bay, Australia - Cyphastrea 1 metagenome | ecosystem: Host-associated > Invertebrates > Cnidaria > Coral ... | reverse complement strand
TTCTTCTGACTCTTTCTCTTCTCTGATCTTCTCTCTTCTACTCTTCTCTTCTCTCTGACTCTTCCCCTCTCTGCTTTTCATCTGTCCATATTGTCGGAAGTTTGACTTCTAAACTTCCTTCGACAACTAAGAGTACACATGGGTCATTATTGCAAATAATTGTTCATAGAAGTTTTATAATAGTGATTAAAAATTGTCGATAATGATGATTAATGAATATTGATTGGATTAAACCGTGTATCGGATATACCCTCCAGTAATCAAACGTGGCAAAAGAAAAGCATCTATAAACGGAGGTTCTAGCTGAGAAAACCATCTGTATAGATGCGGGTTTCCAAGTATGTTTGATTGCCGGAGGGTATGTCCATTTGTTTCTTAGTGGATTTGCCTTGTAATATATCACATTCTATTACATCATTAAATTATATTATATACAGTATTTACATACATACGTATATTTATATACATCATATTCAGATGAATCATGTTAAAATGGATTGTTCCAAATTACATGCTGTAACATTAATTCATATTTTGTTGTACTTATTTCATATGATATTAAATCATAATATGTAGAGAATGACTAGGGGCATTCGGGACATCCAAGCACACACGTGATACAGAATCCTGCACCATTGGTAGATGGGTTACCCTATTCATATGTCATTATCTACACGGTTTCATGGTTACCACTAGTTACCAGCTGGTGCAAGATTTTGTCCTTCCACAGCAGGGTTCTGAGTAGCCCATTTGAGTAGTGTTTAAAACACCCTCTGTCATTCCATTAAGGTTGGTTGGTTGATGGAGATTCCCCTTCTGGATTGTGATTATCCCCAGTATATTGGTGAGTATAATCCCCTTTGTTATAATATTATGATTATCAATCCTCAACCTCTGTTGATTATAGGTTTCCAATCCTCTATGATTGTATACTGGTATCCCCGATCTGTTGGTCACTGAGGATTCTTCTGATTGTGCCCTGGTCAACCATATCCCACTTCATGGATTCTGGTGATACCCAGCAATTGGAGGTTTTGAACACTGCTCATTTGCTTGGATTTGCTTAAGGAACCCCAAAAATAGATAAAAATTGGATATTCCCTTGATCGATTCACCAAGCAGTGGATTGATTTCCCATCGGGAAGATAAGCCACATCATCTTTAGCAAATCCAGGATTTGTTTTATCCCTAGAGGATTGTGCCTGTCCTTGTTTCACGGTGAGCGACAGGTCGCACATTAGCGGCTCGTGGCTCAATGGCGGATACAGTGTGACCTTAGGTCACGTGGAAGTTGAGACCGAAAGATCTGAGAATGGGACTATCATGGGATAAAAGAGAGAGTGAACCGAGTTAACCATCAAGAATGGGGAGTTAACCATGCGGATTTAAGCATCAAACAATATCAAACATGAGGATTAACCATCAGAAATTGGGATTTAAGCAACAACAAAATTGGGATGTACAATGGGACAGCATGGTATCGACATGGTACTAAAATGAGATAACATCGGATTTTATGTGAATTTGATGGGATAGTGTAAGCAGTGAGCACATGTGAGCACTATGATATCTGGTTTTGTCCAAAAACCATTGTCGATATTTCAGGTTGGCAGTTGAGCCATCCATCATAGAATTAGACGGCATGATGAATCAGGAGCAATCATGTAGCAAAATCGGAGGCCGGAAAAATGGGCTTAAAACCAAGTGGCCGGCTCATCTGTGGGGCTATGACTCTTATTGCTTCACTTCATACATTACTAACGTCTATATCTTTGAGGATTGTCCATCAAAGGGAAACTTCCGCGCACACCAAAACATGTTTCCTGGGCTCACGGCCGAGCACAATTGCAAGCGGACGGGAGTGGTCACCTGGTGGTCATGACCATTGGTTCCTGAGGCTTGTCTATTTGGGGATCCAAAAACTATTGAGTGTCAAGGACCCAATATATATCAAGTGGTGACATAGTGGTGACAATCCGATTGTTTCGAGAATTACCCACTCATTGCTAAGTCTTCAATGCTAGTTGGTAAACCAATAGGCTTGGGGACACGCATATTTTGAACGGATCCATGTTCAACGATCGGTGCAGGTACCAGCACCAAATTAGGGTGGGCAGAATGGGGCCGAACGTCCAATCACATGTGCTTTAACATCACAAAGATGAGACATCCTCCAGGCAAAATGTCCCACTATATCTGGGGGCTTTTTTTCACAGCTGCGGGCGCTAAAGTGTCGGTTGGCGCGCGTTACGATAGCTTTATCCGAAAAACCGAACTTGGGGACATAGTTTTACAATAATCAATCATACGTATGCATTCTACTCCAGGATGATGCTCTGCTTTTAATGTCATTGCTTTTTCTGGGCCTGAACATAAAGGGATCTTATCTGTTGCTCATCAAACCCGCAAGCCTCGAGTTCCTCCAGCGTGACAGCCCCTACATGCGCCACGAAACTACTGTCCTGCGGTGCATCCAAGAGATCATTGGCACTCACTGCGACCGTTTGTTTGACATGCAGGCTGGTACCTGCTGTCAACCCACACAAGATTAGTATATCAAGGTAAAATACTTTGGCGCTCATGGGGTCTCAATTTTGACCCGGCAGCCGGAAACATCCCAAAGACAACCAGGCTCAGCTGTCATTGCCCACTGCGCGGAGAAATGGCGAGCAACAAACAATCCAGGGAGGGGTATATAGACCATCAAGAAAACACCGATCAAACACGTTGCCGAATCTACACAGATGTCTGTCTTCAAAAGGGTGCCAAGCTCTATATACTTCTGACTTCAAACCAAGCATTTATTTATTCTTTTCTATCGATTTTGTTCAAGCAAATTCGGATCCACCCAGCCCATCCTGGCCCTACTTTTGGACATATGGAGAGATTTGACACGTTGGATTTGTGTGGACTGCTTCGGCCTGGGCCCTGTACCATTTTGGATCATCAACAAGTGCTGTCATGCATTTCAGAGATATTTCAGGTCTTGTCCGAAAACAGACTAACCCCCAATCCCATGGTTTAAAACCATATGGTTATTGTATGTTATGGTTCCTTATTATGTTTTTTGGGGTTCATCCCCATCATCCCCTATGGAGCCAACAGCTCGCCCATCCCCAGTCCAGAGAGGAGTTCTCAATGTCACTGTCAGAAAAGGACCCTGCACTGCTCCTGAGCTTTGTAGATGGAACAACCGCCGTTGACCAACAGAGAAAAGATGATGGGTAGAACTGTATAACTGTTGATATTACAACGGGCATATCTGTATATTGAACTGCCAAATGCTTGGCCACGGTAAAGGGATTTGCCGCCGTCCCGTGGTATCAAGTACTTGGCGGAGGATCATGAAGGGGAATCGTGACGTCGTCAAGAACAGTGATTCTGGGAGTATCCCAGAAGAAAGTAGGTTGTGAGTTATACGCCATAAAATATATACGCCATAAAATACAATATATGTATGTATATATATATATGTATATATATATATATGTATATATATATATATGTAACAATAAATAACCATACTCATTTACCAGGTTTACCAGTGACTGGGGCGATCCTCCAAGTAACAACTCCCAGCAGTTTCACATGGGTAATCATGGGTGCTGTGACAAAAGCACTGGCCCAAAATCGGATGATTGGTTCCAATTCATGGTTTTAGTTTAAAAGAAAATCTACATGAAATTACACTATGTTTTACCATCAAAAGGGACAGGGTGTTCTTGTAGATGTTTGTTTCATCCCGTTCTGGGATAAAAAGATATAAAAAGATTCATACTTTGTCCAAAGTTGGTGATCCCGATATCATTTCAATATATGTCAATATCCATGTTTGATGGTGAAATCCCTACTTTGCCAGGTCATACCGTATTGCAATAGCAGTGATGTCCTTTATACAGGGCCCTTGGGCGCTTGTATTCCACCATGATTGTCTGGCTGGTGGTTGCGACCAACCGGTTGTGGTTGTGGTTGTGGTTGTGGTTGTGGTTGTGGTTGTGGTTGTGGTTGTGGTTGTGTTGTTGTTGTTGTTGTTCATATCATACCGAAAAAAAACTCATAATTTGATAATACAGTTACAGGATGTTACAGGTAATAGTGCCCCAAATCGTTCAGTCCTTGGGTATTTTAGGGATGGTTTATTATGTTTTGCTTACCACAGTATAGCCAACCAATGTGGTTTCACTGGGTGTTGATCCCACTGCATTCAGCTGATGAATCTAGCTCCATCTGTGTCAATCTAACCATCTGGATGATGACGATCCCAGCCAACTGATCCATTTTTTTTGGACACAATCCAGCCCAAAATTCACCGACATGTAGCTACAATATAGTCTAGTTACCCTCTGCTTATTATTTGTTACATGGCTATGGAAAATGGCCCATTTAGTTCGATGATAAACATGATAATTTGCCAAGCTATAAAATGGTGATTTTCCTGTTCGCAAACTGTTAAATAACCCGATGGTATTCCCAAACCAAAAAATGTAGCATCTGGGATTAATAGATCTACAGGCCGAGCTGCTCTGCATCGCTCTCGCAGACAGTGGTGGAGGAGTCATCGTTCATCTTGCCATGGCGGTCCTGAAAATTCCCGCTTTGCTTGGTGATGTCACAGGAATTTTCAGCGTCAAATATATACATATGTCCAAACAAAAATTGCATTTAGCCACCATCAAATACGGGATTCAAGCAATAACATTGTGGATTTAAGTGATTCACTTGGTTTCTGTCCAACAAAAATACGGAAAATCGATCAGAGATCTAACTGGCCTACGTCTTGACGATGATGATTATCCACTGCCAGCGAAGTCGCATTCACGTAGGGTTAGACTAAGAGATGGAACAAACTTAAATTTCAATTTTGGCTGCGTGAACTCCCAATACCCCATCAAAAATGTATATTTCCTGGAAAAAGAACACATTTGTTGCTGGAAACTCTTCCTCCAAACCAAGTGTTTGATGGCAAAAAAACATGGTTCCTTGGAAAGCGACAAACATGTGGTACACACGTGGCGCGCCTGACACCTTTGGATCTTCGCCAAGGCATCCCAGAGTTCCTGCGTTGATTTATGATTTTTTTTTGCCATTCAGAAACTGGAAATGAGGCAGAATCAAACCATCTAACCATCTCAACCAGTGGGATTTTGAACAAAATAGATGAAAAATTGCGATTTTATCTTAAGATCAGTGGAATTTGACCATCAATAATTGTGTTTCAACCATCACAAACAGGGATTTACCATCAATTAAAAAATGGATTTGATTTGACCATCAAAAAGTCTGCATTTGACCATCAGAACGTGTGTTTGACCATCAATAAGGGTAGTTTTACCATCACAAGTGGTGATATTATGACCATCCAAGTTGTTGTTTTGACCAGCAAAATTTGGAATTCATGTAGTCCAAATGAGGATTTATATAACCATTGAAGATGATATTTCACATTGGTTTGATCATCGAGCATTAGATGTTACACTGGCATTTGAAAAGTCTACCATCTTCGATTAAACACCATAAAACACATGATTGAAGACCGTCAGTATAACAGTTCTTATTTTAAACCACTATTACGCTCCGGTAATTTAACATAATTGAAAATGATCCTTAATGATTTTACCTATATTTTTTGTTTTTATGGTGAATTTGCACAGCAAACTGTTTAAATTGCCAGAAAGTAACCATTATGAATTCACGAGAGGGCAACCAGAGGGTAACCATGATGATGAACTGTCAGCCATGCTGATTCACATGCCAATAGTCAACTATTAGCCATTCAAACTGTTATCCGTTTGGCCATTAATAAACAATTACCCGAGAGTAGTCGTTTGTCCAAAAATTAACAACAGGGTAACCACGGTATTGGGAACCCCCCACAGACCCGCGGTCTGTAAAACGACCAACGACGGTCGACGTCGCTCTCCTGAACTCTGACGGATTCGGCACCGAGTCGAGCAAAGGAATCCAACTCCTGCGCCACCGGTGTTGATGAACTCATGGGAGATTCAATTCATGTTGGATTTGTAGAACCATGTAATGGATGACCATAACCCACAAAAACGATGGTTTGACCATAACGCGTGTGTATAATATGCTAGCCCCCCCCAAAAACCGAGGTTTTTCTCTTTCTTGTTTTGAAGTTTGAGTAAATAGTTTGCTTTTTAAACTAAGTATATTGGAGTGATTTTCGATTTCTTCTGACAATTGTGTTGAGCAAAGATGAGAATCTAGAGGAATGTTAGAAATACTATTTTTTTGATATTTCAGATTGCATATCTAATATCAAGTTTATAACTGGAGTAAAAAGCTTTAAAGCCTCATCAAAGATATTTAATAATCTATCTTCAGGAAATTCCATTCCACATAGTTATTCCATCTTTTGAGCCACTAATAAATATATCCATATTCTCTACAGAAGAACTAGAAACAGATGGAACAAAAACTGGTGATTCAAATTGTGCCAAAATATCTCAAACATGCTATTTTAGTATGTGTTTTCTGCTTGCTTACTCTTTTATTACAAACACACAATTTTTACAATCTACAAAAAAAACCAAAAAAATAAAGTTTAAAGCTCTTGCTATGAATAGTTGGATTAAAAATGATTGGCAAACTGCTTTGAACGCTAGCAAGAAAATTGCAAACAAATGCTTTTACACAGCAATAACCAGACTTTTTACTAAATAGTAACAATCACTTAAAATACGTACAACAAGTAAAGAATTTATATATTATAAGCCATATTGGCAAACAAATATTTATTAATTCACAACGCAGAGCAATATTTGCATCAATTACCACCTTATGAAGTCATTAATTGGTGTGAAAGATATCCTCCAAAAACTATCTTGTGCAAAAAAACCTACCTTAATGCTCTTCAAACACTAAAAATATCTACTCACTCAGTAGAAAGTAAAATATGTCAACTTATAAAAGAAATATGGCAAGAAAATACTCAATTTAATATACAAGAAGAAAAGGCACTCTTTGATCAATTTTCTAGATATATATCTTATAAAGATCATTTAATTCAAATCGACAATTTATTACTACAAAACCAATTAAATAATATGTCTTATTTCTTTCAGTTTCTTAAAAGATATGGATAAAAAGATAGTGCAATGTCGCATTTTAATAAAGCAACATAATATTCAAAGCACAAACATGTACTGTATCATAACATTATAAATAATCATCAATATAATCAAGGAATATTTTTTGATTGTTTATTTTCCCGAAAAGATCTACGTCTAAACCCATATATAATAGAACAAAATTTAGCTCCTATATTAAACCCCTCTTGTAAAGAGACAATGTATATAGAAAAAATACTAACTTAAGAATATGCTATGCAAGGGAACTATTATTATTTAAAAGATACAATCTTGCCTATAAATTACTTAATCAAGCTAGAAAAAAATATAGCAGATATTGACTAATAAATAAAAATACATCACTTGGCAGGATTTATAGCACTTGTAAAATTAGAAGAATATAATATTGCACTAAACATTTTTCTTATATAGATGCTATTGCTACATCACCAAATCAAATAAGTAGAAATTGCTATTTTATGTATATGTGCATGCAAAATATGCAAAATCTAAAATATAATGCACTGTCAAAAAATATTACAAAAAGCTTCAAAATACTGTGCATTTCTTTTAATGGAATGATAGCAAATAAACTACTCAAGAGTTCAAAAATCTCTTTACAATAAAACAATTGATATTAATGATGCAAAATTATATATAAATGGCTTGGCTTAAACCAAACATTACAAGATGAAATTGAATTTATATCTTACCTAATAAAATATTGTAAACATATAACCTTGCAGACGTTTTAGTAACTCAACCATTTAAAACTATCACTAAAGATAACATTTTATATATAACAATATTTTTGATATATGGACATGAAAACCAAAATCTGCAAATGATGATTTGTCAATGTGCTTTGACTCGTAATATTGTAATTGCAGATAAACTATTTCAAAAAATGCCATTACCTGATGAAATTCCACTTCAAAGTCATTATTTAATTCATGCACCATATATATATAAATATATATACACATATGTGTGTATTAATTGTTGTCTTACTGTTGAACCCAGGTACTTAGAGCAATTTTGTCACCAAAAGCGTTTGCAAACGTCTGCAAACGAGTCCAGGGGCCCAAGTACTTAGACTGGCTCAGGATTCAAGATTCAAGATACAAGATTCCGGATTCAAGATTCAAAAAACATTCTTGAATCCCGGGGCTAGGATCAGGAGAGTTTCTGGATTCAAGAAGCCATATATATATATAAATATGTAATGGTTTATTTATAGATGATTTACCTTTGGAAAACGGAGATTTTCCCAGCATACGATATTTGGATTTTTGGTTGCCATGGTCAAGTTACATGAGATTAATGGGGCCCCTGGTCATCCCACCATCATGAAGAATAGGATTCCGTATTCTGGGCAAGTACAGTAATCCCTGATGACCATCCTGGACCATGCCCTTTTAAGAAAGACAAACCATCTTTTGATCATGGCTCATATTCTGGCTTTGTCTGAAAATAGGCTACCCCCATTCTATCCACTGGTTGATGCTCACTTTTCGCTTTAGATTTGCCTTTTGGGTGGTATATGTTATTTTCAGACACACAAATAGTTCTTATTACTATATCGTTGAAATCGTAAGAGACATTCACAATAGAAAGACCATCGCCAAGTACAGCATGACAGTATGACCCAAACTTATTTGGCTATTACTATGAGTCAAAACCCTGGCACTCTAGGTACCCTAAAATAATAAAATAGCTGGTTGATGGATGGTTATTCCCCTAAATATGTCAATAATGGGTTTTGACCTATCCCCGTTTCAATCTGCACCAAAAGACAAGCATGGACAAAAAAACATGGAGATACACAGTGGGAAGATCATTTCACGATTACTGACGATTACCAAGGACGTCCCGTCCCGGATCCAAATGCTGAACAAAGTCAGAACGACACTTCACAATGAGCGAGCCAAGCGTAGCTTCAGTTTCCGTGCATGAAATAGCTTCATTCTCCCATTATACTGGTATTCTATAATAGTCCTATGATGGGTTTGACCCGGGTAGTATAACCCCAACCAATCTTAATAGGTTTTACTGTCGAAACACCTGGCACTTTCTTTCAAGATGTTGAAGGCAGATGAAGGCAGGTATGTACCCTTTGGAAATGGCAGAAGCTGCAACTGTTTTAAACACGCTTTTGTCACCCTTTGAGCCCCCCATAAACTGCGTGACCGACATCGCTCGCCTTTCCAATGTCCATCATACCGCTCATGAGGCTGTGAAACAACATCTTGCGGCAGGAGAACGGCTTATATGAGTCTGTCTGAATGGATGAGGTATACCTTCTAAATGGCCATTTAATGGGGAAAATGATGACTAACCAGTCGATTTAGAGGTACCATATTGTCAGACAAACCCATATTCCCTTACAAGATTTTTGGGATCTCCAGGGCTAACGGCTGGCTTTTTCACTGGGATATCATGGAATCCCTGTGGATCTCCAATAAAATCAACAAAAATAGGGGCGGATCATATCCAATATCTTTTGGGGACTCTATTTCACTGGGATGTGATGGCGACAAACAGAATAGCCATGAACCAACCAAACCAAGCAGCTGGGGTTGTCTCAAAATTGGACGCCACAAATTCCTACAGTATGATCATGAAAAAGGTAGTGAACATTGGCAATCCTCGCATTTTAGGACAAACCCCATATGCTCTGAAAATGAGGTATATCCCGAAAATTCTTGTGGTTGAATAGGGGAAATACATGAACATACGGGAAAATGAGGAGTCATGAAAATGAACCATGGGATCATATGGGATCTTGATGGATTTTGGGCTACCAGTAGTCTATTCTCAGACACATCCATCACTTGCCACTGCCTGGGTCTGCTGGATGACTCCAAAGGAGACCAAACCTCGGAGATACCTGAGAGCATTGTGTAGAACCGAAACATTCTGTGGTGATGGCTGTGTTTTTGGTGCTTCGGTGGGATTTTTGTCATATTATATAATTTATATAAATATATGGCTACTAGTTTGGATTCAGAATTGTATGTATTATATGTTGTTCTAAAATTAATATAATTATTCATGATTATATATGTAATTATATATATATATATATATAATGTATATATATATATACCCTCAGGACGCTTGGGTCGCCGTCGCTTTAGATGCATCCATTATGTTTTCGGGGGGGTGGGG
>Ga0126342_10022925_pt1 | contig 10262 bp, 9 predicted proteins | sample Cyp1metagenome_FD_92528 | JGI IMG/M metagenome (GOLD analysis project Ga0126342, IMG submission 92528) | Coral microbial communities from Lord Howe Island, Old Settlement Bay, Australia - Cyphastrea 1 metagenome | ecosystem: Host-associated > Invertebrates > Cnidaria > Coral ... | reverse complement strand
GATGTTTGGTGAAATGGCCCTGATTTGTTTCCTCACCTTGGCGGCTTTGGCTTGTTCCACCATGGCATTCACACGCTGAAAGTTCCTCATCCTCAGGATGCTGCGGGGCTGCAGTTGAGGCGGAAAAACCCCCCACAAGTTGGGAAAAATGGATGCCCAACAACATCCTATAACTATGGTTATGTATATATCTCCACATATATATATGTATATATATATGTATATATATGTATATATATATATGTATATATAATATATATAATATATAATATATAATATATATAATATATAATATATAATATATAATATATAATATATAATATATAATATAATATATATATATATATATATATATAATATATATATAATATAATATATATATAATATATAATATATATATATAATATTATATATATATATAACTATGGGATTAGAATGGATTAGACAAATGATTGGAAATAGAATGGCTTCTGACATTTCTGATCAAAATGGTGGCGTCTGAAATCCGATGGTTTCTGATTTCCGTAGGGAAATGGATCAGACAACATTGATCATTGGATTTCATACGGAAATTGATCAGAACCCGTTGGATGTCAAACATGGGATATTGTGGATTCTGGTTTCTCTATGAAAATTGAATGAAAACCCAAATTGGGATCCAATGTGGAAAGTGGTTCCCTATAAAAAGCGGATATTGTGGATGAAGAATTAATGGATTTTTGAAATTGATCAGAAACCGTCGATAGGCAAGGGTAGCCTATTTTCGAATAAAGCTATACTCGTACCAGCAACTGGGACATTGTGGATTGATAACGATTAATGGATATGGTGGTTTCCATAAATGGTGGTACTCCAAAATGGATAGTTTATAAAGGAAAATCCTATTAAAATTGATTTAGGGTACCCCTATTTCAGGAAACCTCCATATCAATGATTTTATTTTCATAGTAACCCGTGATCAATGGGGATTTGTATGGATTTGTTGGGAATGGGCAGGTATCAAGTCAGCTGTGTTCAAAACCCGCAACGTCATTCTTTTTCCCTTGGTTTTGCAACAGGATTGCCATGATTCGTCATTCCATGAGCCCCAAATAGTCAGGTCAGCAGATAGTAACAGGTCCCCTATCTGCTAATTCATCACCAGAGTCACCTGGTCACTTTTCAACTAGCACAGACGAGAAGTTTGACAGTGAAAAACCAACAGCTCAAATGCCAACTTCACGATGCGCAGAATGGGATTCCAACCGTTTGTAGATCAAGATGGTTGGCGCACACAAAAATGTCGAGATTGAGCCAGCCAGACTACGTACTGGTCACAACCAATGGTGGTTCACCAAGTAATGGCTCTAGGATACATCAAAAAAGGAATAAACAATGCAATCAATGCATCCGGATTGACCCAGTGAATGGAAAACACTTTGTGATTCATCGTACAAAGTGTGACGTTTTATGGTGCTAAGATCCCGGATAGACAGCGTTTCACAGCATCACTGTGAACCCTGGTTAGTTGAATTGGAGGATCACCTGTTTCAGTCTCACGATGTCTCACGTGATCACTTGTTCCGGGGAGCCACCTAGTGGCCTAGTTAATCCTCCAGGTCGTATTGATCCATTATTGAACGTGATCCCAATATAAAGATCTGATTGCCCTCATCCAAAGCAATGGCTCTGTCTGAAAAATGAGTTACACTGTGTACACTCCCAAAAATTACCATTTTTTAGCAGGCAAAAATGGAATGGAGGGATTCCGAAATTCCTCTCATTTTCAGGTACCAGACCAGCCTCACGTCTCCTTGGGCTCCCGACGTGAAGTGCATGTTCATGAGAATCTCATAGCTACGGCTATCTAAAGTGAAGCCTCGCAGTGCCAGCTACCAGCGGAATCCACGGGTCTATGGTCGATATTGGTAAATCCGAGGGGCTTTGGAGTGCATCTCTTTATATTTTTTTCAGGTTCTTTCTAATAATCAGAGCTAATTTCTGAAGAATAATCATCCCAGGTTTGCTTCAAAATTGCTTTGTCTGAAATGACAAATGACCAGAAGAAATGGCACCCATTTTGACCCCCCGTCCCCAGCAGGTTTCGCCTGCGGGCAGAATCTTCAGGACTGAATCCACGAAGTCAGAATCATGACCTGAGCGCGTTGCACAGTGGGTCGTGCGCTGAAGCCAATCAGCAAGAATGATGGCTGTACCTGCAAGAATTTTGGGTGTAACCAATCGAATAATACAGGGTAGGAGGGGGTAACTAGCAGCTAGGTGCGGGTGAAGAATCCGATTACGACCAAGCAAAATGATCGGTTTACATGTTTCCCCACAAGAATTATTGGTATTTCAAGCCCTGCACAGGATGAAACGCAGAAATGACGTGTGTTTATGGGTCTAAACCCTGGTACCCCGGATGGATGGTACCCTAAAATAGGCTTTGACCCATCCCCATTTGACCATGATCATCTCTACATGTCTATTTGAAGGATAGCTCCATGCTTGTAGCATAAGGACTTAATTTTCTAGCCCGTTGTATGATATCTGTCTTTTACCATGCAAGGGCTTGGAGATCCTTGCGTAGCAACAAGAGACCACTTTATACTGAAAACATCTGAAAGCGCAACACTAAGGATGGGTCACAGCATAATCCTTGCAAACAGAACCTTGCTGCCTGCAAAAAGTGGTTTGGATTCGAGCCCAACTGCCGAAAGCAATATCGCAGAGTTCAGCTGGCAAAAAGGCTTTCCCGAAAACTCAAAGAACTTGGCCGTGCACCCGAAGTGCAGCAGGGTTTGCAAGTATCATTAAACCTTCCTCGGATATGAGCAGCAGTCAGTAGCACTATTGAAAATCACCTCAAGGACGGAAGCAGCACGTCGCCGCAACGTCAACGCTGCACAAATCATTCAGCCCAAGCTGTTTTGAACCTGGAGATGGAACGAACTGTACATTTACGTAATGTAAGAAGTGACATGTATCAACAACGGCACCAAAACGTCAAGAAAAATCTCGCATCAAGGCACCCAGAACCAGAATGATGCTTGAGTCAAGAATGTTAAGCCAGGATTTTTTGCTAAACCCCCAGTTTTGATGTATACGGGGGTACCAATCTTTTGATACTAAGTTCTCACTATTTTGCGGTGTATCCCCCCCAATCACTAGTAGGGTGGATTTTCCTCGAGGGCTGACATGAAAACAGTCACCGCCAGGGAAACGGAGCTGATTTATGTTTCCCCAGCTATCGCCTCCCGACTTATCATAATTGATCTGGGGTCTTATCATGTTTTATCTACGTTTCTTGGATGTCTCCTCATCTGGTTGGTGGTTTCAACCATCTTGAAAAATATGAGTTCGTCAATGGGAAACATATTATCCCAATATATGAAATGGAAAATGATCCAGCCATGTTCCAGTCACCACCAACCAGCATAGATATGGTGATCATAAAGCTGGAGCCAACTCAGTACTCTCAGAAATGCTGTGTTCCCGAAGAGATTTGCTAGTTCTATCCCATCGCAATTTTTACCCATTTCTGTGCCACTGTTAGTGCCATGATTTACTGTGCCTGGCTTTTAAAACCGATGAACGGGATTGTAGATCCATTGTGACTCCTTGAAAAAATCTCTTGGGCTGCTCAGATCCATTGAAATCCTCATCTTTGGTTACTGTAAATCCATTGAAATCCTCATCTGTGGTTACTGTAAAATCACGTTAAACCCATAGAAACATCCTCATGTTTCCTTGGAATCCCATTGTTTCCAGCTTTTTCGAAGCACCCAACTAAGTCCCCCTGCGTTTGGCTAAGGAGTCCAATAAATCCTCAGGCTGGGGAAATCACCCGGGGTATGGGTCAAAAATTTCCTGCCCTATTCCATTGATTTAACTAGATGATGGATGATGATGGTACTTCTGTCAATGGTAATTTACTGGTCTACAAACATCAAAAATGGGATAATTAAGTGACAAAAACCAAGAATAATATGGAATAATGAGCATGCCAAGAGCAATGCAACGTTTCACGGGTAGCTAGTCAGGATAAGTCCAGTCATTGGTACACCAAATATCGGATATGGCGCTTCAGGTCGTGAACGCTGAGGTGGTTTACAGTACATAGTTTACTAGTATGACTGTTGGGCTTATGGTACTTATAAAGTTAATAGATGTTAATAGGCTGAAACTAAACCAACGAACATAACTTGGGGGCACCACCAAATATGGGATGTGTAGTACTTCCGTGAGTCCAAACTGGTCATCCAAAGATGTTTGACCCGTTAAAAAAAGTACCCAAGTAGCGCTGGTTCAATGTCTATGTTGGATGGTCAAACCAAGTTCGGAAGTGGTTTATAACTGATATATGAAGTTCATATATAACAGGTGATATGTCCATATGTATGTGTATATATATATATACATAGTTATATCTTATATATATAGTTATATTATATATATATAGCTGGCATGTTTGCTAGGATTCTTATCCACTTAGTAGATGGTATGCACATCTTTTGTTGCTTCAACACCATGTTTGCGAGTGAAAACATTGGCTTCACAAGGACCTCATTGGGTCATTCAAAGTGACTCCCATAGCACAACCGCTGGGCCATCGGAACGTTGATCGTCTGCATCTTGCATGTGCCTCAGTTGAGGGGCCCTTCATGACCCATATAAGCCAGTAGATGCCCGAGAAGATCTGAGGTCTAAGATCTTAATTTTATGTGCCAATTATGTGTTTATCTGTATTTCATGGCCAAAAACAATTGCAAAATCTTCCCAGTAGATTTCTCAAATGGCAACTGGTGGGCAAATTCAGAATCTTCAGAAAAATGAAGATGGGTTTCCGGTGGCCCGGGAGTCAACAGAACCAAGATCAACAGCAGGTGTGTATGAGTATGTAATGAGTCAGACTCAGGACAAGATGTTGGTCGTTAGGAGATTGTAGCATCAGTTGACGAGCAACCGATAGTGCCATCTAAATACCCCCGGCCCCGAAACCTCTTGTATTGGATCGCCAAAATGCTGGTATCTTGACATTAGTGGATGGGATTAAAAAGAACTACCATGATGCCATGGCTAGTTCAGGGATTGTTGGATCAGCGGAGGAAAATTACCTGGGAATAATCATGCCCTTAAAAGGACTGCTCCGCCCCCAAATCGACTGAGCACATCTGGCCATGGGCCATATCTCGGGGGGAAAAAAAACATGTTCAGACGCAGATGCCAGATGGTTGGTTATATGGAGGTGTCCTAAAATCCCATTATATCTGGGTAAATTAAAATATTTCACTAACCTGAATAGTTCGGCCATTTGGGGATGATTCCCCATATCTAAACCATGATTCCAGTGAGGGAGAACAGTGAGGTCGTGATCAAATTTACCCATGATATTATACTATTTTAGGACACCTCCATATATTTTAGGACACCTCCATATATGTTTAGTCCTATAATAGTATATATGGTTGGTTATATATCGTCATGATATTATACTTAGTCTAAGATAGCAACTATATGGTGTCCATCCCCCATTGGCTCGGCATCCTGGTCCACAGCCATTGGTTGCTTCAAACCCATCTAACAGCCAACGCGAATCGGTTCCATGCCCAAAAAAAAGTACTTTAAGTGAATAAAATCATATGAAACCCCATCTTTCACGATGTTCAATGACATATTGCTATATATTCTCATGTCACCAGCCACAGTTGGGCCATTAAAAGCGGCTAAAAACACCCACAAATCAAGGCATAAAAACCGTTGGGGCTTCATGGCTTTTCCCTTGGGAAAAACCATAAGTGGTGATCGGAGATCTCAACAGCAATGCGATGGTTGGGTTTCTAAAAACCATACCCTCTGGTTATGTCAAAATAGCTATTGAAAATGGCCATAGAAATAGTGGATTTACCCATTATAGTTATGGTGATTTTCTAAGCAAACCGTTAGTTTACCAGAGGGTAAAACCCCTAGGGTTTTGCTAAGAAGAATTGGTCTATTTTTTCGAAAGCCCAACCGACTCGCACAGCCGAAGCAACTGCGGTGCTTCGTGAGGTATGCCGAAAGCTCTCCTGGGTGGTGGGGAGGTATTTTTTGGCATCCCAAAGCCGATTTTGGCCAGCAAAAATGTGGTAAACCCTATGTCAACCCATGGTAACCATGGAAATAATCATAAGGTTCATAAGGTTCGGTGGTTTTATACACCTTAACAATTGGGGGTTGCTTTTGGCTTTTCCACATCTGGGCAAACATATGCGTATAGAATGATTCCTAAATCAAAAACAAGACCACTTAATTTAAGTGATTCTGTTTTCACTTGTCATCATTGTGAAGTCATCATGAGCACTGTGAGGTCATCATGAGGCTATTAAGTGTCACAGTGTACAAGGCATCCAAGGCATCCGGATCCCATGTCCGTTCCCTGGGGCGACTCAGTCTGCGGTATTTTCAGTTATGTTTAGCCATGTTAGATCGTATTAAACCTTGAACCATATTAAATCGCGGTCTATAAATCATATTAAATCATATTAAACAATGCTAAACCATGTTGAATCATGTTGAATCATGCTCAACCACTTTACACCATACCAAACCATCTTAAACCCGAAAAATCTTCGCCACATCAGCTATGAGAGGCCGATGCCGTTTCCTACACCATGTGGGGATGCCGTTTCCTACTCATCTCTGGTCCCTTGGGGACGGTTTACCTGGGAATGAGAGATGTCTCGTTACCCTAACTGATCCAACCAAACAGAGTGATACCCTTCTCCTGAACAGCTCAACGACTCAACGATTTTTTGTGGAATTTTTTTGGGGGATATGTCACGTACGTGTGCGGAAAACTGGAAAACAGCTCAGGCTCTTCTCTAGCCTTTTTGTTGGGGCAAACGGATCATTTCACAATCCCAGCTGTTGGCGTCACCAATAACTCTGCCCAGGGACTCGCAATGTAGTCCCCGTCCTGGCTTTTCACCGGGACCCACCAAGTACCCCCAGGATCTCAGGATTTCAACCAGCCCAGACTTCCTCTAGTCACATGTTAGACATATCGATTGTTACCCTCTGGCAAACATACAAAAAACGATGGAAAATCACCAGTTTCATGGGTATATCAACTATTTCTATTTTCAATAGCAAACTGATAGTTGACCAGAGGGTACCAAGTGAACAAATTCAATGTCAACAACATCAGGGTTGCTCCCCTTGACGCACCCATAGAATCCATGAAAACATTTCTCCTAGGTGCCAGGTAGATCCCCATTCTATCCTGATTATACCATCATTCTACCAAGCAACACAGAACCTGAAAGTCATTTACGACTCATTTTACGAACCATAGTAGTGAGAATCCAAAACATTCGAAAACTAACGAGGTAATCCATGTCGTCATTGAGTTTGTTTGGAACATATCCCCATTTTTTATTCTTAAACCCCAATCTTTGCTGATTGAATCCACAATTCTACGCATTTTGAGATGGTCAAACCCCAAATTTCTGAAGTCGATATTCCCACTATTCACTATACCAACCAACAAAGCACTACACCAAGCAACAAAGATCCTGAAAGTCAAATGACTATCCCTACTATATCCCATGTATCCCTGCTATATCCTATATACAAGTACTATGATATAATTATATATACCAACCAACATGGTGTTTTTCCAAGTCCATTCCCCATCAGATCCCAATTCAATCCCATACATAAGTGGAGGGGCACCACCGGATACCAACCAACAAAGTACCTTCTGGTCATCTGTGGTACGGAAAATCACCATTTTTCATACTGTAGGTTAAACATCGAACTCGCAATTTCCCAGATGTTCCCATACCCATTCTCAACTGGTAAATCATCTGTAACCAGCTGACGCCTCCATTGAATCATTGAGTGGTTTTTCACTTGCTATGTTTGACCAGTTAGGGGTGTCCCCATCTATATCCCATGATGCATATTAGCATATACTACCATTTTATTCATTAGTATTCTAATCTTTTCCCCATTATTACTGTAGATACATTTCCCCACATAATTCCGCTAATGTTCCAATCATTCATCACCAATTAGCCATCATATAGCACATATTTATTACCAGATTATTCTCCGTATTAACCATGAAAATCAAGCAGTCTTAACCATTATTCACCATGTATGACCAAAATTGATCATTCATCATTGATTGCCATCAAAATTATCTAGCACATATTACCATAGTGTTATCATATATGCTATTGGGAATATATATTGTCATTATATAGCATATATTACCATTCTTAACCATAGTATTCCCATTATATTAGTATTCTCCATATTAGTATCCTCATTACCATATTAACCATATATTATCCAATCTATAGCAATGATTAGCAAAGTAATTGCCATCGTATTCTCGTGTATATATAGTTATATATATATACACCATGTATTACCATTCATATCTATATACCATATATTCCCATGTATATTCCTATATATTATTGTTGCCCATTTACATTATTACCATAGTATTCCCATATTAATCACCCATATAAAAATTACCCATTCTTCACCATGAAAATCCCCGGAACCCCAAACGGTGCACCTTCTTAAAGCGCTGCATGGCTTCCACCACGTTGGCCTCATGGCATGTCATGGATAACCCCCGTTGAAGGCTGGATGGGTTGAGATTTTCATCCCTTAAAATGGATGGTTTCTGATGGTTTATTTCATGGAAAATCCTATGAAAATGGATGATCAATAACCACCCCTTTTTTCGAGGAAACCTTCATGTTTTGAGGTTAGAATATATGATCATATGGAAATATGCATTTATATAGTTTTATATATACACATATAATGGGATATAGATGGGGAGAATTAGACCTAACTGGTAAAAACACTGGTATACTCTCTGGCAAAGTAACATAGCTATTGAAAATGACCATTTAAGTTGCCATTCAGTGGCTGATCCCATGGATGAACTATGGTTAACACCAGAAACCATCGGATGATCCTCCAGGTAGGGATACTAACCAACCATCATTAAACAAATGAAATCTTACAAGCCTTAGCTTATATCGTATCCAACTAACCCAATTCATTTACAGTGGTTGCGTTTACGATCGTTTCAAAAAATAAAACCTATTCGCTACAATGTCCAAATATCTGGTGGATTGACCAAATCGAAAATCGAAAAAGGACTTAAAATCAAGGTAATGGGGATATCATGGGTGAAAAAGTTGTCTTTTTGGTCACCAATATCTCTAACCACTATGGTCTCGGAGTGTCCCATGTAGCAACGGGCCGTTGCTGACATGATGTCCGCAGCTGCGCACTGGACAGGGGTCATCCCGGCGTCGTAAACATACAAAAAATGATGGAAAATCATCAGCTATTTCATGGGTAAATCAACTATTTCTATGGCCCTTTTCAATAGCAAACTGTTAGTTGACCAGAGGGTAACCTAGATGGGGTTATTTTTAAAGAGTAAAGACCATTTTCCAAGCCCTCCGCTTTTGTTACAGGCCCAGAAAAACCAGATGCCCTCCAGGAATTTAACATGGACGTTGGAAAAGCCACTATGAAAGTACCCTCCGGTAATGGAAAATCCCCCATGTTATACATGGTTTTCACATCAAAACACATTTAAGCCAGGATTTCCATGGTCCCACGTGAGTCGAGGAGCCAAGGGAATGTCCATGGCATCAGGGAACTTCTTTGCTGCAGACCAGCAGTTCAGCACCTGTGAACGAACTCTGGGTCGCTCACTGTGGGCCAAAAAAAAACGCAACACAAAATTCTTTGGCAGATTTCCATGGTTACCCTCCGGTGTCATCCAACATGGTTTGGAAATCAAAAAAAAACGAACTGAATAGAGGTTTCTAGCTGGGAAATTGATCTATGATGAATAAGGGATTTTCCAGCTAGCCGGGTTTGACACCCTTCATTGGCGTCTTGGGCATCCCTGACCTATACCTGCCTGGACAAAGTTCATTTGAGGCAAATCAAGAACTTGGTTTCTCTGAAAATTTACAGGAAAGAACCTAAATGCACTCGGACATTCACAATTTCCACATGTTTTGTTATTGTTTGCTATTTTTGAGGTGTATACCCAAGTCAAGAACGATGCTTGCGGATGGACTATACCAGTAGTACCCGCACGAGGCGGGGCGGAAGTTGGCTTAGGGATATATATATATATATCCGCCGACCCCTGCCGACAGCAGGGGGAGCGCGTCAGAGGAGGAATTACCAGCAGCAAGGGCCAAGAAGTCATTACAAGCAGCAAGGGCAAGAAGCAAGAAAACATG
>Ga0126342_10022924_pt1 | contig 10263 bp, 8 predicted proteins | sample Cyp1metagenome_FD_92528 | JGI IMG/M metagenome (GOLD analysis project Ga0126342, IMG submission 92528) | Coral microbial communities from Lord Howe Island, Old Settlement Bay, Australia - Cyphastrea 1 metagenome | ecosystem: Host-associated > Invertebrates > Cnidaria > Coral ... | reverse complement strand
ATTTGGAGTTCAAGTTTGGTTGGTTGATGTGGTTTATTCCTTGGCCCGAATTTGGAGTTCAAGTTTGGTTGGTTGATGTGGTTTATTCCTTGGCCCGAATTTGGAGTTCAAATTATTAGACATAGTGCAGGAACAAGGCCGACAGGCAAATCAGCCAGCAGGATCAACAAGCGAGATCAACAAGCGAGACTAGCAAACAAGAGCAGCAAGCAAGACTAGCATGTTCTGATTTACGGGTTTCAGAAGTTATGTATGGTTATGTTAGGGACTTTTTTGGTGCAATTTTGGAGCTTCTCCGTCCCTCACTGCCATGGGGATTTGCCGCTGGGAGCCGTTAGCAAGACCAACAAACAAGACGAGTAGCAAGCAAGATTAGCATGTTCTAGTTCTATTTTACGGATTTCAGAAGTTACGTTCGGCAATTCAATGTTAGGCACTTTTTGGTGCAATTTTGGAGCTTCTCCGTCTCTCACTGCCATGGGGATTTGCCGCTGGGAGCGGTTCCGTTTTCGGAGGTGTAGCGGTATTAGACACAGTGCAGGAACAAGGCCGACAAGCAAATCAGCTAGTAGGATCAACAAGCGAAACCAACAAACAAGAGTAGCAAGTAAGACTAGCATGTTCTAGTTCTTTCTAGTTCTATCTAGTTCTATTTTACGGATTTCAGAAGTTACGTTAGGCAATGTTAGGCACTTTTTTGGTGCAATTTTGAAGCTTCTCCGGCCCTCATTGCCATGGGGATTTGCCGCTGGGAGCGGTTTCGTTTTCTGAGGTGTAGCGGTATATTGGACACAGTGCAGGAACAAGGCCGACAGGCAAATCAGCCAGCAGGATCAACAAGCAAGATCATCAAGCGAGACTAGCAAACAAGAGCAGCAAGTAAGACTAGCATGTCCTGCTAAGGACTTTTTCGGTGCAATTTTGGAGCTTCTCCGTCCTTCACTCATCTCATGGGAGAATATGGGAGACACCATCAAGACATCTCGTGGGAGACACCATCAGCCCCGGTGGCCGTGGCATTGCCGTACGGCAGTTCCCCCCTCTCCGCAGGAGACCCTGCCGCCGACCCTACCGCCGATGGTACAACCCCCCCGCAACTTACGGTGTTTTGTGGCTTTCAACATAGCCGCAAGCTGGGTCTATTTATGATCCTTTACCCTCAAGTGGGCCCCTGGCCGGCTGTGGGGCGGAAGCCCTTAAATCCGGCGGCGCCTCGCCGCGTGTGGTGTACCTTGCAGCTGCCCTAGCTTTGGCTACCCGGGGCCGCCGGGAAGAAAGATGCTAAAATTATAAGATGCTTCTGGAAGTCGATTTTGGGCCGTGTTTGAACCATTTTTGGCGATTTGCGCATATAAAAACTACTAAATACCGTGATGCTTGCTACCAGAGGCCAAAAAACATCGTAAAGAGGCGCAAAAAACATCGGCATTCACGGTGTTTGTTGCTTCGAGAGTGTCAAAAAAGTGCGAAAATACAAGCGATTTGACGATTTTTAGGGCGCACAAAAATGCGAAAATAAGCTGTGCTGCAAGAACTGCAAGAACAAGAACAAGAACAACAACAACAACAACAAGAACAAGAACAAGAGACCGAACAAGAACAAGAACAAGAACAACAACAACAACAATGCGTGGTAAGATGGTTACAAAGCTGCGGTATGACAAGAACATCACACTGTGCTCTGCACCTGCGCACACCTGCGCACACGCGCAGAGCACATGAACAACACCAACGCTCACACTACTATACATAATCCTTATGGCATCACCGGTGTGCGAAGCTCTACAATATCAGGGTGACAATGATCATGATTACGACAACAATCAAGAACATAACGATGATGATGATGATGGTGATGGAGGAGGAGGAGGAGGATGACTATGACTATGATGTTTGTGATGAGGAAGAGGATTACGATGAGGATGACGACAGGACTGCTGGTGACAATATTAATAGATGACCAGACCAGGGTGATGAACAGAACGATGGTGATGTATACATGTGTAATTATATATATATGACAATTGCATATCATTGTATATCATTTTTATTCATTATTTATTATATAATATATTATAATAGTATTAATATCAGATGGATAGAATCATCTGAAGATCATGATTGCTTAAGACTGCAAGATTTCCAGGCAATGCCAGTCATCCACCTGGGGCGGTGGGGAAGCACGCCCCTGTCCTTTCCATTGGCTCTCAGGCTCACCCAGCCGATCTTTGGGCTTTCAGGTGCACCTGGCACCAAGTGGATCATTTTGATGGATGTTTCATGGATGTAGCTGATGGATCGTCAAGTTTTGGACAAACGCAAGTGCCAGTCACGTCATCAGCCTTGCTGAGTCCGTGGTGAAGCTGGGGGAAGAATAAAGAAGACTTGACTACAAGTATACACAAGAGTGTCCACTCCAGATGGTGAAAAACCTTTGTTTCATAATGCGCAAGGCTCACAGGTACTTCCCCCGAACAATTGGAGGATTTGAGCATGCTCCCAGCATTTTCTCAGTGAGTCCTGCTTAGTTACCTGACAGCTCGATCTGTATTTTGTTCTCGCCAAAATATGTCTCGCTGAGAAAGGGTGATAACACCAATGCCATTTTGCAACAGGATCACCATCTGTGCCGGAAGAGCTCTGAACATCCATCAGCCATCATAAAGCACCTGAGATGAGCGTATAATGTACGCGGCCAGCCGTTGGCGGATCTGCCTGAACCTGGGTGGCACTGAGGCACCATGGGGGAGATATGAAGTGAAGACATGATGCAAAGGGGAAAAAAACGCATGTCATGTGTATTCCGATCTTCTTAAAACAATTCATGGTCAGCGAACAATGAGACGAGGAGGTCAAAAGATGAGCCCGACCAATCGACCCGACCAAATCCCACTCTTCCACTTGCTGCCAAAGCCATCAAGACCGAAAACTACCTAGAAAATATATGAAAATATGACGTTGTTTCCGTTGTTTCCGTTGTTTCCCATAGAATATCCAAGCATGATACATATTTGGAACCAATAAGTTGAAACTAGAAATTGAAAATCACAACCAAAAAACATCCCATATCAATCCATACCAATCCATATCATGTCCTCCATCTCCCAACACGTTTCCTCCGAGATCCCGGGCTCTGGCACCCGGTGCGAGTCGCCCCAGAACGTCAGAGTTCAGGTCTGGCCCGCTCCTTCAAATGCCGATACTGACATTGAATCGATTTGAACAGATTCGTTGATTATATTGGATCTTCGGGTCGATTGATCTTACATCATCTTACATCTTCAGATGCATTGATTAGAATCGGACATTGATCCCAAAGCTACCCGGTCACATTTCTGGCATTTTGCAGGCACCCCAGGACACTCCTGACGAGGATCCCATCCACATTGGAACCTTAGCTCTGATCCACAAAGGAAAAAAGGAAACCGATGCCATTCTGGATCTAAAGATGCTGGTTCCATCAAACCTCAAATACCTGTGAAACATTGTGAAACCCTGACAAAATCGAACACCTCAAGAATGTGGCATCATTTCAAAGAATCAAATCTGTTTAGGCAATCGAAAGCTTAAACCAGCTTGTGGAGTGCAAGTGACTGGGTTTTGTGGTTCCACTACATTCCAGAGCTCAAACATGATAACTGATCATGATTTCATGTTTGCAGGCCAAACATTGAGAAATGGCCAGCAGATTTTCACAGATGGATCGCTTGGATGGGTAATTCACAGAACGATCCTGCTGAAAGACGGAGTCTTTGTGGACACCCTTGGGCACCTCGTACTCTGCCACCCAGGTGACAACCCTTGATATGGAGTTGGTTTAGAGAGTATTTTGCCGTGATTGGTGATCATCATTATTAATTTGACTGCTACAGGAAGTCAACTCATCACCTTCGCAACAAGGTCACAAGGTCCAGTGTTCGGCCCCTGGCCTCTACCGCTACAACCCGGATTCCTCTAGGACCCGGGACAGGACTCTGAAACCACCCAAATCTCTCGTGCACTGCCTGTCAAGTCGTGGTTCTCCGTCCTCGAGAGGTGAACCCAGGCACAAACAGACTCCGCTGAAATCGATGTAGCGTATCTCCAAGCATAGCATGGGCTTGTTGATACTATCAGAAACACAATCATCATTCTCTACTATCATAATACTCTATCATGCACAATCCAGGGCATCGCTTCTTTATCAGCTCAAGACTCCACCAATTTCTCAATGGAGAAGATTTCACCAGTGGTCTCATCCACTTGATTTCTTTAGAGGCCACCGCTCCTGCTCTCGCTCATCGGGGAACGACATGGGAAGCGCTATGCTTTGATGCTGTGCGAAACAGCTATGGAGCCTCCATGAGAACCCCCGGGGTGAACAAATTGTAATATAAACATGTGCTATTCAATATTCAATCTGATGTATATGGTCCTGTGGCAGTCCCATTTGCAGCCCGGTGTCAAAGAGTATTGACAAAAACGAGTTTTACCATCAAAATCCAGGATCCTAGGTCAAGCCAAGCCTTCGAGAAAAGTCCGTGGACCAATGCAAATTTGGTGATTCCCACACTGAGCAAAGATCATCCACGTGTCAACTGTTCTCAGGTTCCATCAGCAGCCACTGGCTTCACATGCTGTGCTGTGTTTGGACGGCTTTGCCGCTTTCTTCTGCTTCAGTTCCACTTGATAGCTCAAGGGCTATGGCAAGTTGACGCTTTGAGTCAGGGAATGACATCTACTTTGCCATTTCGTTGAACTTTTCAAACATGTTGGGGCGGTGCTAAACTCCTTGCGTACCAATGGAATCAAATGGTTACGTCGTACTGGAACACGTTGGATGCATTTTGTAGATCTGACAGGGTGGTTAGTTGCAGAAATGGTTCATCAGACAAACTCCACTTCAGCATCATTCCCCTGGAAAAGGGCAACCGACAAACCTGTTATTTACATTTGACTAACATATAGACATGTGACATATCGATCATATGGTTTGATCACAAAAAGGTTGCAAGATCCAAAGCATGTAGTCCCAAGCATGGTATAAAGACAAGTACATATCAAAACAGCTGGCTGAATCATATTCGTTCACCAACCTGAAATAAAGCATGCTGATGCCATGTTGGGATACTTACCCCTATGAATCTTATGAACACCATCCTTTCACTCTCCTGCCGGCCCCTGCACGTCTCCTGCGCCTTCAAACGCGCGAAGCTCTGCAAAGCATGGCACAGCTCTGGTGGCGCAAAGCCGCGTAAACCGCGGAGCACCTTGGGCTTCTGCTGGGTCATTGAGTAATCAGTCCACCAAGCAGTGAAATGGAGATTCCAGTAACAAGTTTAGCAGCAAAAAAAGAACATCCTTAAGCTATCTGCTGTACGTAACTGTGATTTGATTGTTTGACACTATGCGGATTGAAACAAGAGTTATTTTCTGGTTTGAGGCTTGGTGGGGTCTAAGCCATCGAGATCATTAGCTCACGCTTGGTCATGGCTGATGGCACTGCAAAAAATCAGGCTCTCAAGTGTTGTTACAGTATGTTACAGTCTTCAGCCCCTTTTGATGGTGTCCTGCTTTGCTTCCATTATAGTGTATCATGTCTAAGTTCCGGGAAGGTGGTGTCCTAATTCTTAAGTACGAGTACATTTGAGGCCTGTCTGACTGAAAAATGTAGCTTGTAGCGTATGAATGTCTATGAGGCCTAACAACCCCAAAAGTGTAAGTTGTTTTTTTGTCAGAATCAGATTTCATGTGACTCAAGCAGCCCTCACTCAAGATTTCAGGCAGCTCAGCTAGACGCCCCGCAAAATCATATTGTTGGGTTCAGCTTTGGTGTCACAATTACAGTAGCCCAACACTGTGAAGCAATACACAAGACCTTCAAAAAATATGAACCACAATCTTCCCTTCAAGTTTACACAAATGTCGTGGACCAAAATTCACCTGAGGACGGATAGAATTGATCTAGAATCTAAACACAATGCAAAACGTGATGCAGACATGCGCTGGCGGGTTCGCTCATCAGATAAGCTTTCCAAATCCCAAAGTATCCCTTTCACGAACGTCCGCACACTCTCAAGATATCGCCTGGTCTGATTCTTTGCAATCAAACAATGTGGACAGTGAGAATATATGTATAAGAGATGTCAAAAGTTCATGCAGTTTCTGTTCCTGGTTCTTTCCACAATTGAGGGTTCAAGCCCCAGTTTTGATGATAAAATCCACATCTCCAACGGTCAATTCCCCATGTTCACCCAGGACACTTCTGCCGTGATGATCACCATGGCAGCCGGCGGCCTGGTGATGGACAGCTGGAAGATGACTTTCTCATTCAATATGGTTTGTGCTTCCGACAATTGATCCCGAAAGCATCTGAGCTCATCGCTGGAAACATCATGAAACAATCCCATTCTGGTGCCCCAATATCCCATTTCTCATCCTTTGGTTTTTTTGAATATTTTTGGGGTCTCCGAAATCTCCAAAATTGGATGTTGTCAACCCAAGGTGCCTGGCCCTCTCAGGGAGTTGTCCCACAGCACGCAAGCAACGCAAGGCGTCCTACTGGACCAGTGGGGACAGTTGAGTTGAAGCCCTTACTTCGGCCCTATACTAACAGCTGGGGTTGCTTGATGAGTATTTCAATTGTTATGATGAGGATTCAATCAAAAAGTACTTCCAACTACTAACAAAGTGCATGCTGCCCTGAACCAGATGCGCCTGCGGCGTCAGTGCCAAAACGTGGCGCAAGACCTCAGGAACGACAGCTGAAGGGTGCAGCTCTGCAACTTTTTAACAAGGTTGCTAAGATTACTAAGATCACCCATTGACTTTACCAGCATATGCGAGGGGTCCTTCTATTTCCCATGTTGAAACATTTTTGGCTGGTTCATGCTGGTTCAACATCACGGCTGGGTGGTTGAACAGTGAAAAAGGAGTTGACTTGAGTTCACTGAAGGTGAAATATCCACAGGACATCACAGGACTGACCCTGTAATTTGAAGGGTTATATAGTGCTTTTTGAAGCTGAAGTTCTTTAATTTGAGGTGAAAGGTCAAAGTCACCCTCGGACCAACGATGGACCATTTTGTGACAAAGGTCATGGAAGACGATCCACATTTCGAGGGACTATAAATACGTACAGTAAATTCAATTACAAGCCCTGGGGTTTGCTCGGTGGTTTCTCTGAAACTTGTTTCTAGTGCTTCAACATCCAACATCCAGGGTTGAGCTTCGCTGGACTCCAACCATTCCGCACATAGATTTTTCTAATGGTCCCCCTCAGTTGAGGGATACAGTCAGGAACATGCAGTCACCCTCAGGACCTGCCTGTAATCCAATCATTGGGGGTTGGCCATATTATATTGATCCGCATGATTCCGCATGTTTTTCTACCTATATCATATCCACGACACTATCCTTCATCTCAAAGTTATATAATATCGCAATACAGTAACGTTTACGTCAAAGGAGGATGTTGTTGGATGTCCACGGGTCCGTGTTCTGAACATGACACTTGCAAAATGGGCAAGAGACGACAAATTCACCCACACACACACACACATCCAAATCATTCCCCAGTTTTGCCACCCATCAAGTCCGCTTTGAACCCACCTGGTTCAAGAGTTTGGTGCCCAAGTCATGATTCCAGGCCACCACGGCCTGGCACAGGACTTGCTTCGTGATCTTCGTGGCTTGATATGGGTTGGCTATCATATCATGTTGCTCAACAAAATCTGAGGAAGAACATGGAAGAACAATTTCATTGTCTTAATATAAGGACCTAGGATCATACCCAAATTTCTACAACAGGATGGGCCTGTTGTGGCCCATTGTATCCCATTATGCTGTGTGATACACTTCCTGGCCTTGGAGCCAGATCTGTGGCTGACGGGCCAGGGCCGGAGCGCTCCCCTCATTTTTCTTCGCGGCGAGTGCAGCTGCGGTCTCAGAACTTGGCTGTTGAGGTCACCTCGTGAGGTGCATCTGCTAGCTGCTTGATACGGTCTGCGAAATATTACTTTCTTCGAGTGATCCCCACCACATTCTGTCCGCGTTTAGCCTGGCATTATCTCTGGCATTTTCTCTGACACTCTATCTGACATCTTATCTGGCAATATATTTAGCACATATTCTACCATTTTATCGGGCATTTTCTCTAGTCTGCGATCTCGCGATACTGTTCCAGCCGGGCCCGAATAAGAGCCTGCAAGCTCGCCGTGGTGTTTGTTCGCCACGCCCCCGAGAGCCCATGGGAGCTCACGGTAGAGCGGCTGTGCAGGGGCAGCTGGCGAGCAAGCTGGCGATGACGTGCTGGTCACCAAAATGTAATGCCTTGAAAGTTATTTGAAAAGGTCACCCTTTGGTCAAGACATCGTCTGTTGGAAAAGGTCAGCCTGCACACTGGACCACCCTTCACAAATGTCTCCACTGGGACGTCTTCTTGGCCTCGGAGTGGTGAATGTGGCAAAACATGGCAAAACTAAATGAACACGTGATGAGGCAAACTTCTGGCATAGAAAACTTGTATCCTCAGAAAGAGAGAGAAGCAAAATCTGTCTCAAGCGGTGGTAAAATTATTGTCTATCTTTGTTGATTCTTTTTGGCAGTGATATAGGCTTACGATATATTTAACGATGAGTCCATCCTTGACACTCAGACTCAGACCCTTTTATTCTAGCAAGAGGTCCTCTTTAATAGGGAAACCTCAAAATATGTTTGGGGATGGTTAGAGTCATCGGGGATGCTCCGGTCAACTGCAAGAATCGTCTCAAGGATGGGTGGAACCAGGATATCCATCTCAAAATCCTATACAGTAGATAAGAAAGAAAATCCTGGCATTTCTCCTGTCAGAATGCCGGCTTGACTTCACAAAACCGCTACCTGTGGAATTAGTACCTTATGATTACTTATGATGTATTATGTATACTGTATACGTATAATATGTATCTTTCTCTATCTGTGGGGTAGTGCCAAGTCCATTTGCCATTGTGGCAAACAAAATCCACGGCAAGGTCTGTTTGGGGCTCCGATGTTTTGGTGCCGAACACGACGCTATTGCCGTCTGGTTTTCACTGGACCAAAACTTTTGTGCCCCAGCCACGGCCATTGATACCTGGTGTCCAGGCATGCTCTTTTCAAAAGGATTCGAAAAATCTGCTCGTGTAGCGTCCGCCAACACTTGCTCCTTCATCCGTCGCGCATTCATTCCCAAGGCAGGCAAGGCGGAGATTGATGAAAGTCTTCTGTCACCTTCTTGCATAGCAAGAATCAAGCATGATGGTGGTGTGCCCAACAAAGCCTGCCGAACCAAGCCAGTTGAAAACTTGACAAGGCACAGGCGAAACTCCATGTCCGTCTCCAAAAGCAAGCGCCCCGCTGCCTGAACATCCATGCCCGCTGTGGTACAAAAACTTGTTGTTGCACTGAGATGTGCACAACTCTTGCAAAGTACGTAGCATGTCTTACCCATCGGAATGGTTGCTTGGAGGATTCTCACCTGGTGCATCATACCCTACTTTGAAGTGCAAGACGTCTGCCCCATTCTCATGAAAGTATTCTGACATGTTGCAGACATCCCTGTACACGCGAGCAATCGCATTACCATCCTTGGTTTTTCTGGCCGACAGTGTTTCGGTTCCTTTCCACCGCTTAACGCTGGTGATGCTGGAACCAAGCACTCCAACCTTCAACTGATCATAAGAGACTGTGTTATAAACAGTGCTCTTATACCTGAAACTGTAGTCTCTACTCTTGATAAGACTCTTAGCTCCACCCATGTTCTTGCTTCTGCCTCAAGCCGATATTTCACTAATCAGGGGACGTTTCACTTCCAAAGGTCACGTGTCAAAGCTCTGCTTAAAAAATTGCTTTACTTCGTGTGATCCCCACCATGACATTTATCGATTTGTTACTGGCATATCTTCTGGCATTCTATCTGGCATATCTTCTGGCATTCTATCTGGCATTCTATCTGGCATATCTTCTGGCATTCTACCTGGCATATCTTCTGGCATTCTATCTGGCATATCTTCTGACATCCTATCCGGCATTCTATCTGGCAAATCTTCTGGCATTCTATCTGGCAAACATTCTGGCACTTTGTCTGGCATACCTTCTGGCATTCTATCTGACATTCTATCTGGCATACCTTCTGGCATTTTATCTGGCATATCTTCTGGCATTCTATCTGGCATATCTTCTGGCATATCTTCTGACATCCTATCTGGCATTCTATCTGGCAAATCTTCTGGCATTCTATCTGGCAAACATTCTGGCACTTTATCT
>Ga0126342_10022923_pt1 | contig 10263 bp, 8 predicted proteins | sample Cyp1metagenome_FD_92528 | JGI IMG/M metagenome (GOLD analysis project Ga0126342, IMG submission 92528) | Coral microbial communities from Lord Howe Island, Old Settlement Bay, Australia - Cyphastrea 1 metagenome | ecosystem: Host-associated > Invertebrates > Cnidaria > Coral ... | reverse complement strand
TATCTCATCTATCTCATCTATCTCATCTATCTCATCTATCTCATCTATCTCATCTATCTCATCTATCTCATCTATCTCATCTATCTCATCTATCTCATCTATCTCATCTATCTCTTCTATCTCTTCTATCTCTTCTATCTTTTCTATCTTATCTATCTTATCTATCTTATCCATCTTATCCATCTTATCCATCTTATCCATCTTATCTATCTATCTATCTATCTATCTATCTATCCATCCCTTGCGCCTGCCACGCGAAACGACACCTGAACGTCCAAAAGTGGCGCGAACATGTGGTGTTTTTAACATTTTGACTTCGAAATTTGCTTCGGGCCGCAACGGCGTGCACTTTTTCGACATCTCAACTTCCAAAAGTGGTCCAAACCTGGTGTGTTTTGTACATTTTGACTTCGAAATGTGCTTCGCGCCACAACGGCGTGCACTTTTTGGAAAGCGCAACTTCTAAAAGTATTCCGGAGCTGAGGTGTTTTGTACATTTTGAGTTGGAAATGTGCTTCGCGCCACAGCTGCGTGCACTTTTTCATCTCTCATCCCAGATGGCTCCGCACCCGCCGCTTTAGCGAGCCTACTTGTCGACCCTCCAGACCCACAAATCATTGGAAAAACACAGTGTTTCGCGACTTTCCTACCTTTTCGCGCACCTGGATCTTCTTTCTTCTGAGACTTTCTCTTTCTCTTTCTTCTTCTCTTCTCTTCTCTTCTCTTCTCTTCTCTTCTCTTCTCTTCTCTTCTCTTCTCTTCTCTTCTCTTCTCTTCTCTTCTCTTCTCTTCTCTTCCTCTTCTCTTCCTCTTCTCTTCCTCTTCTCTTCTCTTCTCTTCTCTTCTCTTCTCTTCTCTTCTCTCCTCTCCTCTTCTCTTCTCTTCCTCTTCTCTCCTCTCCTCTTCTCTTCTCTTCTCTTCTCTTCTCTTCTCTTCTCTTCTCTTCTCTTCCTCTTCTCTTCCTCTTCTCTTCCTCTTCTCTTCTCTTCTCTTCTCTTCCCTTCTCTTCCTCTTCTCTTCCTCTTCTCTTCTCTTCTCTTCTCTTCTCTTCTCTTCTCTTCTCTTCTCTTCTCTTCCTCTTCTCTTCCTCTTCTCTTCTCTTCTCTTCTCTCCTCTTCTCTGACTCTTCCCATCTCTGCTTTTCATCTGTCCATATTGTCGCAAGTTTGATTTCTAAAACTTCCTTCGAATTCGAATAGGGAAATCATAGGGACATAATAGAGAAATAAAAGAAAAATCATAATAGGAACTTAATGGGTAAATAATAGGGAGATAATAGGGCAATAGTAGGGAAATAGTAAGGTCATAATAGGGAAACCATAGGGGAATGATAAGGACATAATAGGGAAATAATAGGGAAACACTATGGGCATACGAAAATAATAGGAACATAGGGAAATAATCGGAAAATAATCGGGAAATATTAATAGAGACACAATAGGAAAATAATAGGGAAATAATAATGACATAGTAGGGAAATAATAGGGAAATAATAGGGACATAATCTTGAAATAATAGGGACGTACTAGGGAAGTAGTAGGAAGATAATATGGAAAACTTAAAAAATACTAGGGAACTAATCGGGAAATAATAGGAAACTAATCGGGAAATAATAGGGAAATAATGGGGACACAATAGGGACATAATAGGGAAATAATAGGGAACTAATAGGGAAATAATCAGCAAATAATAAGGAAATAATAGGGAAATAATAGTGAAATAATAGGGAAATAATAGGGACATACTAGGGACAAAATAGGGACATAATAGGGAAATTATAGGGAACTAATGGGGAAAATAATCAGGAAATAATAGGGAAATAATCAGGAACTATGCATATTTGCTGGGCTGTGTCAAGGGAAGCCGTGAACCAAACGTGGGATATTTATATTTAAACATATGGCCCATGACCAGTCGAAGTTGGCATTTCACCTGCAAAAACTGGATTTTCCGACCAGAAAAGGGGGCCTGTCCCATAAGGTATCATTTACTATATCAGAGAAACCCTACCGTCAAAGATCCCGGATTCCAACATGAATCGAACCTCGACAACGAATACGTACTATGTGGGTCTGGATAAAAACCGAAGCGAAAATAGGGCTGTTTACGGTCAGTTTATTATGAGACATCCACGTGCAGTCCATTGTGTCCATGTTTTGGAACAGCAGGTTGGGTAGGCAAAATGACCCGTACTAGTTACACGTAAGGTTTCTTCACCTCAACTGCAAACCCGGTTTGATATCCTAGTTCTTTTGGGGGTTTCCTGAAGGGAGACTACCAGAAAACCATTCACGTGCAACATCCAAGTCCCCATGGTCATTGCCCATTCCATGAAAAGTCATTCTGATTCTTGTTGGTTGGTTGTTTTTGGTTGTAAACGCTGATTGGTGGGAATAATAATATATTGGGAATAATATTATCGGGAATATAATCCCAACTGACTTTCATTTTTTCAGAGGGGTTGAAACCACCATCCAGAACGTGTCATAGATGTTTTTGTTGGCATTGCCAAATATCGAACCGATTTAACCTTCTGAGTGTATCTGAAAATGGAGTACACTGAGTACATTCCCAAATGGCCGTTGAAATAGGGATTAAACCAATGATTTGGGGGTACCCCATTCTTGACTAAACCCATGTGGTTAGTTGATTACAAGCTAATTGGATCCAACCGATGTTATTTGGTTGATTATGGTTGAGCTAATGATATTTGTTTTGGTGACCATCCCCCTGACTTGAGATAGACCTTGCCAAACAGGTGATTGGAAGATAATTCTGTCAGCAAAACATGGGTTATTCTCAGGGTCGTGCTGTTCATTTTCTTGCATGGTAAATTCATTTTTCTAGCGGTAAAATCCCAATGATTGCTGGTTGAATTCCACTAATCACAATTGATGTCGTTGAATAGTCATCATATTAGGTGGGGCATGGTAAACAATAAGCAACAATTGATGGCATTACCAATGATGATGGCAAATCAACTACTATGATAATCGTAAATATGACGATTGATACTCATCTTCTTGTGATCCCTGCAGCTTCCCTTGTGCTCAGCTCCTCTTCTTGGAGAATATCTCTGAGTTTCACGTCCCACAGGAGACCCTGGGAATCCCTGGGACCCCTGGGGCCCATGATCCCAGGGGTTGGGGTCAGTTTCCAGAGATGGATGCACTCAAAGTATCTACCCTCTGGTAAACATACAAAAAGCTATTGAAAATGACCATTTATACTGGATTTTCTCATGAAAAATGGTGATTTCCCATAGTTATGTTAAATGACCAGAGGGTACACTCGCCATTTTATCGTTTAGAAAGACTTCCAAATCTTTCTTGAGAGCAACTGCAAGAAGTTTGCTGCAAGGATATGTTTTTTTAGTGATATGAGTTGTGTTTGAAATTGATTTCCCAGAGAGAAGTCATAGGAATATTGTTTCTCAGGATGTTTGAAGACACTTCGCTTTTTCAATTTATCTGGGCACCATGATTCATTCATAAAACATGTTTGTGGGTTCAATTCACACACTTGATAGTCACATGCCCATCTATGAATCTATGATGCATACCCCACGATATACTATATAACACCTGCTGTTCTTGATGGTAATCCCGCCTGTCATCAAAATTCCAGAAACTCGGACGTCACAAGAGCGGAATGTCTTGACGTCGTAGGATCTACAACCCTATTCACCAGAGAAGCCCTGGTCATTTTCTTCTGAATCCGAAAATCAGATACACCAATTTGGTCCCCCAAAGATGAATAGATCCAATACTGAACCAGGGTTTCTATGTGTTTGATATTAGGGGCAGGTGAATGCCTCCCACGAATCCTATTTTCCCAGGGTGTTCCATTCCAGTCAACGAACCTCGAAGTGCCATGATTTCTGGGTGCGAAATCAACACCGCCAATGATCGGGGCTGCTGCACAGAAAACTCTGTTTGGAAGGCTCGACAAATCCAATTTTCCGACCTTTCTCCTTTGTGGCGAATTTTCATGATCTCCAATCACTGAAGATTCAAAGGTTTCAGGTTCCACCAAGAAAACCGATGGATATCCAAGTAGAAAAACCATCTACCAATTTCTTTCCAGCTTCAAAGTCCTTATTCCCACAGGCGCCGGATGGTTCGTATATCGAATTGTTGGCGCTTGGTTGTCATCCCCCCTTCCTCTCTTCGGTACCCCAACCTGACACTGGACAATCCCTGAAATCGATGATTTCCCCGTTCTTTTCCAATCAGAAAAATCGGGGATGTCCTGACTGGGTGGTCATTACTTAGATTATTTAGGGGTCATAGCAACCCAAAAAAGTAGACTGGTTGGTGGTTTGGAACATTTTTTATGACTTTCCATATACAGCCCGAGCGCTGGTTAAGAATCCGAAAGCTTGAGGTCCAGGGTCCCTCAAATTCTTATTTTTAAATGCAGGCGAATTTACACCAAAACAGGCCGAGGGTCCCTCAAATTCTTAGGGTATTCTTAGTTATGTATTGCATGCATCTGCACAAGTTGGAGCAAGCTTAAACGAGGTAACAAGGTGGAGTTGGCTGATTTGACAAGAGGCATGCGAAAAAATGATTTTTTAGAGCCTGAAAAAATGATTTTTGCAAAGCCGGGCTTGTCTGAGTTTCATGAGAGCAGTACGGAAAAAAAACAATTTTTTAGAGCCTGAAAAATTGTTTTTTTTGTAGGCTAGTATGAATTTTATAAGGTTAGTGGGCAAAAAACAATTTTTTGGAGTCTGAAAAGTTTTTTTTTTGCAAAGCCGAGCTTCTCAAGTTTCATGAGAGCAATGCGGAAAAAATTAGAGCCTGAAAAATTGTTTTTTTTGCAAAGCCATGCTTGTATGAATTTTACAAGGTTAGTGTGCAAAAAACAATTTTTTGGAGCCTGAAAAATTGTTTTTCTGCAAAGCCTCCGTGTTCTTCAAGCTATTGAGGAAAACAATGTTTCAGGTCCCCATAGCCTACCCACAAATGGATTTTGGGTGGATTGGAAGCAGTCCAAGCATGTGCGAAAAAAAATCGGAGCTTGAAAAATTGTTTTTCTGCAAAGCCCAATTTCATCCCGTAAGACAATATAAGGGGTCACGCCAAAAATGAACCGCAAAGGGGAATTGCAAACCTCACCTATTAAGCAGTAATTTGCAATCCTATTCCAGGGTCCCTCAAATTCTTAAAGTACTATGTGTTTGGCATACCTGAAAATATGTAGCCCGCCTTGGATTCGAGCCCCTCAAATTCTTATACAGTGAATTCTTGAACAATACTCAAGCTGTATTGGAAATAATAACCCCAACTGACGAACTCATATTTTTCAGAGGGGTAGGTATACCACCAACCAGTAGAGGTAAATTTCATCTTTTCTGCCTTTGTGGGGGTTACTACATGAGGATGGGTCGAAAAAAAAACCGATGAATTTCCCATATGACTAGGGGAATCAAGCTCCAATACCTGCAGGGGTTTGACCACCTACGATCCACATGATCCTGCCTTTCAGGACCTTGATGGCATCATGGAGAGAAAATCCGAGTTGCTCTCAGTCTTGATGCCGTCAAGAGACAGGCAGGACGGCACCGCAGGACGGCACCTGGCCTTCTGTGGTGCCGGGACGAGTCAGCAAGAGAAAAATATGGCCTATTTAATCTATATTTTTATAGATTATATCTGTGTAATTATACATTATACATGTGTTTTTACATATAATGTGTATGTTATGTACATGTATATAGCTACGTTAATGTTTATAAACACATATACATTTCCTACATAGCTACATTATATTTTTTATATTTTAGCTTGGGTCTCATGGCACTGCCGTGCCCTGCAAGGTGGGACGACCTCGCCACCGAAATCCACCGACAGGTGCCAGACACTGTCGGCGAAGGAAGGGATTTTAACCAGAAAACAAGTAGGTTGTACCAGGGGAGTTGGTCAAGAAATTTAAGCGTTTATATTGGGAAGAAATAGTAACGTCATGAAGTTTGTTCAAGAAAACCTGCTTGCGTGGTGGCGAAATCCCCACCCTCTGGCCACTACAGATCGTGAATATTCCAGTAACATGCTGACTTCTGCATTAACGGTATATAATATCCAAGAGAAGAAACCCCATAGAGACTGTGCACGCTTGTAAATGGTTGCAGTGGCTTTTCCAACGAAAGAATTTCTAAGCGATGGACCCAATGGCGTCGGCCCAGCATGGCCCTCTCCAACTTGCTGTGCCAGTCTGGTTCCGGCTCTGTCTGACGCAACCGTGATTTGAATCAACGAAAGAGCTCTCAAACGCAATTCGTCAGGTGAAGTTACTGATGCAGCCAGTCTAGCACGTTTCAAAGTTCTGGTCAAAACTGGGGCCGGTGCCACTCGGGAGGAGTCCCTTCACTTCCGACGTTCAATGCAAAGTCACGCATTCCAACCACTGACTGTCCCAAATTAGGCTCAGCATGACTGAAAGCTCTCTTTGGATTCAAAACTGGACTGCAAATAATCTTCCTATATCTCTTTTGGGGAATCCTCCCTGGATCTACTCGGATCAGTTGTGAACTGAGGTTCTTGATGACAGGAATCCCTGAAGCAGGGCCTGAAGTGCCGGTGTGGCACTGCGAAAAGTGCGACGGCTGGCACCGCACAGAGAGGCAAGTATCGGAACCATGAAACATGGTCTTAAGATGTCTTAAGAATTCAGCAGCATTTTAATGATTGTTTTGGAAGAATTTCAGTGATTTGGCAGGTGCCCGCACTTCCAAAAAGAGCGCGAAAAGCACAAGGATGCATGGGTTGGGAGCCCAAAGGCGACTTCAGCGGATCTGCTGATCGCGCCACATACATTTGCATACCAAGGTAAACTACGGCAACTGCCACGAGATGGGACGAAGTGGCGGGAACTTCGTCCTGCGGCCCGTCCCTCAAAGCAGAACCAACGTGTGGAACATTTTGGAACATCTTTTGCACCGATGTTTTTCTTCTTCCATTCTGGGTCCGTACTGCTCAACGGATGTCAGGAATGCAAGGGTCATCCCCCAGCCGGGGGATTCCCTCAACTATGGCGCGGTGCCAAATGAATCAGATGGAAATGGACATGTTTGAGGAGGTTCCTTAAATGGTGGCATGTAAGTTGGTAATTTTGTAAGTACCCTAGACGTCCAAAGGCTATTTTTTAGAGGGTCGTTCCTAGAACCACCATTTTCCGGGAAAGACTATTACTTAGATATGGGGGTTTTGCCAATCACGCACCCATATGGCCCACAGTGCCCAAGACAGATATTTTCACACCACCCTGCGTTATCCAAGATATCGGCGACTACGAATCCTTAGAAGGCAAAAGGATCGTGGCATTAATGCCATGATAGGGCCACAGCATATGCTATCGCATCATACATGCTACTGAGAATCTCCTTCATCCTGTATTTCATCGATACCAGCCTGGCATGGCATGGTTAATGTTACCACTGGATTCCTGGTGCAATGGGGGAATGAAACATCCTGCGCACCTCAAACGCTGACATTTCAAGAGCCACAAAGGCCGGAGTCTGGCATTGGCAAATCTTGCGCAACCTGAGATCCATGATCATATATATAATAACAGGAAAGGAAAGCAAGGAACCACATATGTCCTTGCGAGATCTATATTTTTTCCTATTTTTTGTTATGTTAGACATCCACTAGACTAAAATATTACTTGGACTAAAATATAGCCTTTGGACCTCTAGGGATATACTATGATATACTATATAGCGTTTATATGCCAATATAATGTCTTTAAATGGTTGCATGGCAAGCAGCTCTTTGCCCCTCGCATAGCATCTTCATCGGTAAACGTGTGAAAAAATCTGCAATTCTTTCCTTAGGTTTGGGCAGTGCTCTACACCCCAGAGTGGAAACAGGGATTTGCAATAATGTGTTTTTTTGAACGTTCGGTTGATTACATATTGCATGCACACAATTTGGTGATACTTACTTGGGTAGCTCACCCTCTGACAATTAGACTAGCCATGCATGGAAAATGACAGGAATCCCTGAAGCAGGGCCTGAAATGCCGGTGGGGCCCCCTGCATCCCAAACGCCTTGACCATGCTCCAGCAAGAATAGAATAAACATTAGTCAACATGAGTAAGCTGGTGAGTTTGGGGGTTCCAAGATTATGCCATACTTATACCACGGGTATTGTGCCATAGTTATGCCAAAGCTATACTTATACTTTTACAGAGAGGACATGCCCCCCACACCGGCCCCTGAGCGATAGAAAAGCGGGGACACATCCGTGGCATTCTCAATTCTTGTTCAAGAAAGGGAGATAAATTAAAAGATCCTAACATCGTTTCTGGTAGATTATAGTGCTGGAAACCAATGATTGAGGCCCCTTCCTCACCCTACCTCATTGAATTAAGGACAAAGCCAAGTGCAACCTTTTACGGGGGCTGGCGTTTTTTGAGGTTGAGATTCTAAAGGTGCAAGGTGCATTGACTTACATCCGTTGTTTTAGTTGTTTGAATTGCAATCATCCCTATCATGCCCATCATTTGCTAGTGAAATCCCGAGGCCAACTGCGACAAATGCGACGGCCCGCACCTAACAGAGAGGCAAATATCGGAACCATGAAACATGGTCTTAAGATGTCTTAAGTATGAAGCAGCATTTTAAATCCCCACATTGACGTGTTGGGTTTTTGTTTTTAGTTCTGTATCCGGCCGCCGCCTCCCGTCCTCCTTTCTCCTCCCTCACTCACACTCACTCACTCTCTCTCTCACTCTCATTTCACTCTCACTCTCACTCTCACTCTCACTCTCACTCTCACTCTCACTCTCACACTCACTCTCACTTTCACTCTCACTTTCACTCTCACTCTCACTCTCACTCTCACTACTCGCACTCGCACTCGCACTCCTACTCGCACTCCTACTCGTACTCCTACTCGCACTCCTACTCGCACTCGCACTCGCACTCGCACTTGCACTCGCACTCGCATTCACACTCGCATTCACACTCACTCTCACACTCACTCTCACACTCACTCTCACACTCACTCTCACACTCACTCACACTCACACTCACACTCACACTCACACTCACTCTCACTCTCACTCTCACTCTCACTCTCACTCTCACGCTCACGCTCACGCTCACGCTCACTCTCACTCTCACTCTCACTCTCACTCTCACTCTCACTCTCACTCTCACTCTCACTCTCACTCTCACTCTCACTCACACTTACTCACTCTCACTCACTCACACTCACTCACTTACATTCACTCACTCACACTCACCCACTCACCCTCACTCACTCTCACTCACTTGGCAGGCGCAGCACTTGGTGCTCTGCAAGGGGTCGGATGTACGCCCTGGCGTCCCTCGGTCTCCGCTGCTTTTTGCGTGGCAGGCGCAGCACTTGCTGCTGTGCAAGGGGTCGGGTGTACGCCCTGGCGTCCCTTGGTCTCCGCCGCTCTGCCGGTGGCTTTGCGAGGCAGGCGCAGCACTTGCTGCTCTGCAAGGGGTCGGATGTACGCCCTGGTGTGCCTCGGTCTCCGCCGCTTTGCCGGTAGGTTTTGCGTGGCAGGCGCAGCACTTGGTGCTCTGCAAGGGGTCGGATGTATGCCCTGGCGTCCCTTGGTCTCCGCTGCTTTTTGCGTGGCAGGCAGCACTTGCTGCTCTGCAAGGGGTCGGATGTACGCCGTGGCATCCCTTGGTCTGCGCCGCTCTGCCGGTAGCTTTTGCTGGTCTGCGCCGCTTTGCCGGTAGGTTATGCGTGGCAGGCGCCGCACTTGGTGCTCTGCACGGGGTCGGATGTACGCCCTGGCGCCCTCGGTCTCCGCTGCTTTTTGCGTGGCAGGCGCAGCACTTGCTGCTCTGCAAGGGGTCGGATGTACGCCCTGGCGTCCCTTGGTCTCCGCCGCTTTGCCGGTAGGTTTTGCGTGGCAGGCGCAGCACTTGGTGCTCTGCAAGGGGTCGGATGTATGCCCTGGTGTCCCTCGGTCTCGGTGGCTTTGCCGGTAGGTTTTGCGTGGCAGGCGCGGCACTTGGTGCTCTGCAAGGGGTCGGATGTACGCCCTGGCGTCCTTGGGTCTCCGCCGCTCTGCTCTGCGCAGGTCATGCTCTTCAGAAGCACGGCACGGCGATGTATCAATTCAGCTCATCCAGATTGATTGCTTGTCAGCTTATCATGGCTTCTTTATTCATGACTTGTCTGCTCAGGTCATCATGCTGGTCTATGGCACTTGGACCACTCACTCTCATTCACTCACTCCCTCTCACTCCCTCTCACTCCCTCTCACTC
>Ga0126342_10022922_pt1 | contig 10263 bp, 10 predicted proteins | sample Cyp1metagenome_FD_92528 | JGI IMG/M metagenome (GOLD analysis project Ga0126342, IMG submission 92528) | Coral microbial communities from Lord Howe Island, Old Settlement Bay, Australia - Cyphastrea 1 metagenome | ecosystem: Host-associated > Invertebrates > Cnidaria > Coral ... | reverse complement strand
TGTGAGAGAAGATGTGAAGATGAGCAGATGTGAAGATGAGAAGGTGTGAAGATGAGAAGGTGAGATACAGACCCCCACTATTGGAAGAACCCTGCGCTCAGACGCTCTCGGGAATTTCAACTACACCACAACTACACTACAAGTACAACTACACTACAAATACAACTACACTACAAATACAACTTCAACTAGCACTACACTACACTAGACTTCAACTACAACTACAGCTACACATACAACTACAATTACCCCTACACTACCACTACAACTACAACTACAATTACATTGCAATTCGCTACACCGCACTATATCCTGCAGTTGTGGGTGAAGTAACCCTGCAACCACTCCAAAAATCACAACCACCTTTCGGTCCATCAATGGATTCGCTCTGCCATCCATGCATCACAACAATTCACCTCGTATAGTTTCCCATCTTTGAAACTTCCGCCACCGCCTTGTGCGGTACTACTGGTATATTGGAAAAAAACACCATTCTGATGATGACAATGGCGCTGGTCATGATGATGACACTGTCGAAGAAGAAGATAAAGGCACCAATGATGATGCCAACTACCCCAGTGATGACTACAATCCGAATGTTGACAACAGCGGTGGCTGTGATGCTGATAGCAGTTTCATGCTGAGTGTTGAGTGGGAGATCCAACCGAATTGTTTCATACGGTCATTACCCACATTGCAACGGATGAATATCCAAGCACACTACCTGGTTGATGGGGCTACCGTGGTGCGGCAATGTGAAGCACATGATTGCAACAATGGAATTCCCATTACCCATTTCCCATGTCTACACGACATTTGCAAAGCTCTCAGGATGGATTCACGAGAACCTGCCTGACATCCCTGTTGGATTCACACGAGGAGAAATGGATCTATCCTACAATTGGTTACGGCATACCCCTGAAATGGCCATGTTCAACTCTGATTGGGCGCAGGTGCCCCAGAAATCGGATGCTGACCTCCCAAAGTCTCCTGTGGTTATGTGGTTTACAGAGCCATAAAATACTAATCCATGTCACAAGAGCTATACATTCACGGCGGTCACGGCATTGTCTCAACTGGTTAGGATGGTCTTCAGATACCGATGTTCACAGCATCCCTAAAAATACCGGAAAAATCCACTGCCAGAGTGCGAATGATGATCCTCAAAAGTCAGTCTTGGCTGCCAGGAATTGCGGGATGTGCTGTTCCTTGGTTTTTGAACGGTTCCCCTCTCCCATTGTGGCTGTTAAAATGCGGATAGCTGTTTTAAGCGGGTTTTCAAACTACTTCCATCCCTAGGTTCGAAATCAAATCCATATGTTTGGTCCCTTTCAACTATCATTTTGGCCTTTTCTTTCGGCGCCTCGTTTGAAACCATGATTTGCGGTGCCTGATTTACATAAGCACCATGAGAAACGCATGCCATCGCTATCAAAGGTGGTTCTTTATGGCCGAAACTGTTGCCTGTTGGTCCCCTCTTGGAACACATGCAACTTGTGCTAGGGATATTTTTGGCCAGTAAAAATGGCGGTTTCACCAGAAATATCTGGATGTGTTCAACAGACACAGTTAGATGGGGATAGAGCGCAACAACATGTTTGGTGGTTATGAATGATCTTCAATCATCCTACCTGGGAGGATGTTCCCGATCGATCCGTTTTTCTTCGGAGAGTCTGCTCAGAAACAAACTTCATGTTCGCATGTAAGTAGTTTTTGCTGTAAACATGTGTCAATATGTTTCTGTATGTTCTGCTTTACCTGATCTCAGAGGTGCAAAACAAGGGATGGCAGGTTCCTGCCACTGATTCTCGCACTGAGGGTTCAAATGTGCGTGAAGCTGGAGCAGCTGCAACGAACCCTTGAGATGACGCCAGAGATCCTTTGTTGCGCAGGGTCATCACTGGGCGGAATTGGAAGAGTATGGCTGGCAGAAAATCCTTAAAACCACCTGGCTCACTGTCTTCGAAAAAATATTCCCAACATTTCTTACTGGGTCGCAATGCTGCTCTAACCAAAACATCCCCTGCAAAAAGTTGGGCATAGCGTCAGCCAGCGCGAAAAAATTGCGGGAATCCATGTTATTGAGCCATTAAAATTACCCTTACTGGTGGATGATGATGGTGGCTCATACTCTATTGGGGATGCAGCACCCCAAATCCGCACCTTTGAGCCATGTCAGGGCTGTGGCCAAATTTCGGATGAATTGTTCCAGCACATGGAGTTGCAAACTAGCGGCATGCGAATGTGTGTTCCCCAAAAGGCTTACCATGGATTAATCCCCTTAAAGAGGTGGCTTTCCGCGCCAAGGCCAAAAGGGATTTTGAACATCCAGCTGACGACTTCTATGTTTGAATCATCTCGAATTCAGCAGCATTGTTTGTTAGATCGGTTACATCCCAAATTTGATCCAACGGCTGATCAGAATTGATTCTTTGGTCCCCCATGTTTCTTCGCATCGTATCTCCGGAGGTGTCCTAAGTCATGGGGGCACTCGAAAAATCATGGATGGTTTATTTCATGGAAAATTTCATCTGTTTATACATATTTATGCTACAAAATTGTTTTTTTAATACTATAAATGGATGATTTTTTGGGGATACCCCCATGACAAAACGGAAAGCTCCGCATGAATTTTGTTGTGATGCTCGGCATCTTTTCAACGATGGCCAAGCTGAGGCGAGTGAGAACTTCATTGCGCTCAAAGACGGCGGACCGGGATGATTGGGGCCGTATCATGAGATGGGATATAGTTATGAGTATGGAGGTTTCCATAGATGGTGATACCCCAATAGCTGGATGGTTCATAGTGGAAAATCCGAAAATGAAATGGGTGATTGAGGGGTAGCCAATTTTAGGAAACCACCATATAGTCGTATATCTTGGTTGAAGTCTTCTACAAGGTGCTTTGAAAGTTCAGGATTTCACAAGTCTGCTCCAGCAATCGTGTCAGGTGGTTTGTGGTTATCACACGCATTTAGAATGCTGGGTCAAGCAGGCCAACAAGCTATTCTGTGTTTGGTGATTTCAGATCTGTAGACATATCATATTACGTATATAGTTGTTTATTTGTGTACGTATTCATGTTTATGTGTCTATGCATTTATTTTTCTTAATTCATTGATTATTTATTGCTTTTCTGTGTTATATATATATATGATATCTTATGATTGTATGTATATGTATATATATATATATTGCATATGGCATATATCATGTATCATGTACCATGTATCTTGTATAATGTATCATGTATTTGAATATGTGTATATTGTATTATATACAATATAGTATGTTGTATATAACATCTATAATATAATTACACCAGCACAGACCCCAAACAGCAACAACACATGTTTCAGGAAAGAAAGAAGAGAGAAGAAGGGAGACAAGCACCGGAACCCCAGCCGGAACCAAGAGGAACCAGCAAATCATGATGAAACAGAACCCCTGTCCTGAGGAAAGAAAGAGGAGAGAAGAAGGGAGACAAGCACCGGAACCAAAGAAGAGAGAAGAAGGGAGACAAGCACCGGAACCCCAGCCGGAACCAAGAGGAACCAGCAAATCCTGATGGAACAGAACCCCTTTCCTGAGGAAAGAAAGAAGAGAGAAGAAGGGGAGACAAGACCGGAACCCCAGCCGGAACCAGGAGGAACCAGCAAACCATGATGGAACAGAACCCCTGTCCTGAGGAAAGAAAGAAGAGAGAAGAAGGGAGACAAGCACCGGAACCAAAGAAGAGAGAAGAAGGGAGACAAGCACCGGAACCCCAGCCGGAATCAAGAGGAACCAGCAAATCATGATGGAACAGAACCCCTGTCCTGAGGAAAGAAAGAAGAGAGAAGAAGGGAGACAAGCACCGGAACCAAAGAAGAGAGAAGAAGGGAGACAAGAATCGGAACCCCAGCCGGAATCAAGAGGAACCAGCAAATCATGATGGAACAGAACCCCTTTCCTGAGGAAAGAAAGAAGAGAGAAGAAGGGAGACAAGCACCGGAACCCCAGGCGGAACCAAGAGGAACCAGCAAATCATGATGGAGCAGAACCCCTTTCCTGAGGAAAGAAAGAAGAGAGAAGAAGGGAGACAAGCACCGGAACCCCAGCCGGAACCAGGAGGAGCCAGCAAATCATGAAGGAACAAAGGCAGTTTCTAGCAAGAATTAGGAATTGGGAACCCCATCCAGCTCAAGAGCTGTTTGGGGAATAGGTGTATACATGTATGTATTTTGTTCCGCAGCGATATGCAGCTCATGTCGAACTACACGTCAGCAGCATCTTTCCGTCAGCCGAATGGAGAAACAAGATGAAAAGAGAAAAATACAAAAGAACAGGGGAATCTGTAGCTGCAGGATCAGCTACTAACCAGCACCTATAACACAGGGCTCGATGGTTTTGTGTAGGTGGACCCCAAAACCAACGAAACGACGGAGAAACAATAATCACAAAGGAGATATATTTAAGGAATCTTGAGGAGATCGGCCCGTGACGCGCAGCAGGGTTCGTGACCACTTGTCTCTCGCTTTGGAGAGTAGAACTAGAAAAGGGAGAAAGTAACAACGATGGAGTGACCGTGGTCTCCCGGCACGCCTCTGGCGGCCCCTGCGAGCTTTAGCTGCAAGTGCAAGGTCATGGAGTTGATGTGGCTAGAAGGAAACTTTGCCTTGGCCCCTAAAATTGAAGTGGAGAGAGCTTCATAAAAATTTGCCACCGGTGATGTGGCACAGTGTGGTCGGAGCTGATGACAACAGCTTCCTGGTGGTAGTTACCTCCAAGCAAAAATTTCCTTATAACAAATTTCACTTTATAAACAGGGACTTTTCTCCCGCGAGAACAGGAAATGGAAATTGCCACGGCCCCTTCAGTACAGAATGACGAGGAGTGTACATTCCAGCAAAAGAAGAGAGTGAGAAGTAGGACTTGATGTGGAAGACTTCCCCCTTTCTCTTCATCCTGGATTGAAATGTGAAAAATCCAGAAAAATGTGTGCGGAGAAAAGGTCAATGAAGTAGAATAATGGCTGGAGTTGCAAGGAGGGGAATAATGCAACCAAAACGAGACACAATGAGACCAAGTAAGAGGTGGTTGAATTGGTACTAGTTCCAGCAAACTCGGAGAATGAGATGTAGAAGAGACTATGCAAGGCTTCCCACAGCCTTGAGGAAGGAGTTGAATACGACAAATCCAGAAAATAGTGATTCGAGAAAATGTCGATGTAGAAAAATGTAGCCAGAACAACAAGCAGGAGCTGGTATGTAGTGCAGAAGCGGTCGCCAAAAGGTTGTCCAAGTAGAAGATGGATGCTGCTTGAATTGCACGCGAGGCTGACATGGCAGAGAAAGAATCTTGATTGGATATTCCTGAAAATACAGGGGCTTGCGAACCGAGGCTAGCTAAAGCTTGTGCCCGTGCCTATGTGTATATATATATATGTGTGTGTGTGTGTGTATGTGCACAAAGCTAAGAGCTATTTCATCCCTGAGATGATGAAACCACATATCCCAATGTGTCTTGCTGGATACTCCCCACTATCTCCCCAGCGAAATCCCCGGCACAGATGGGTATAGCGACCTCGTCGCAATCAATGAGCAACGATCACATCCGAAAGCACAAGAGCACCTGGGCAACGTCAAGCGCAGTGGGACAACGAACTGAAACCATGACATTCAACCAGCGGCCACCCCAAGAAAAAACAGTTTCTTAAGGGTTTATCAACCACTAAGGCAATTTTTCACTATCTATCATTGGGAGGGTGACCTTTTGGGGGGTGAATCCCCATGAACCCTAGGGCATTCCAAATCCCAGAGACTGATGAGTTTCCCCAACCCTGTGATTCTGTGAAAATTTGTGTAAGTTACTGGAGGCATTGAATTTTCAATTGGGGTTACCATCTCATAGACTTCCGAAAGATGAATCTGTTGATCCTGGAAAGATCTATTTAAGAGATGTTCCATAAGCCATAAACCCAACCCCCTCGTCTTCTGGATATCCCCGTCCTTGAGGTTGCAACCCCATGTTTGATTGATTATCCGCATTTCACGTGTCCTGATGTTTTCCTTCATCTTCCTCACTTCTCCAAACTCCGTTTCAGGCAAGATCAGAAAACATGTTCCCCTGGAATGCCAAAAACTGTCAAAAAAAACCAGGGGGTTCTTCTAATCTGTCCCTTGAATCGCAGGTCAGAAATCTGAGGCTGCAGGTGCCATGCTGCCCTGGGGAAAGATCCAGAAGTGCCAGTTTTGTTGATTTGAAAACTGGAGTAAAAAGGTTTGATCCAAAGCTAAGTGGGAAACGACAAATATTGGTGACCTGGAAACTGGTTGAATTGGATAAATCGCAGAGCCGTAGAAAGTCACAGGTCACGGCTCTACAAGCCATCCCCGAAATCAATCTAAATCAACCAACGTGGTAACCCAATGCCACCATCCCAGTAACCAACCGTAATACGGGTACAGTCAATAGTATTTCTCGAAAGTAGGGATGGTTTATGATGTTTATGATGTTTAGTGTACAGCATGCTGGCAGATTAAGGAAAAAGATCTGAATGGAACACCAGTTCAGTTGGCTATGTGGGTCATGTTTGTGCAATATGCTTGCGCACTGTTTAGACAGCACCGGCCAGATCGGACAGCCGGAGAAAACCAGAACTCAATGCAGAATGGATTGTGTGGTGAATATTCGCAAGACCAAATCTATTGGCTGGACATAGCCAACTGGTGAAGAACGTATGGCATTTGTTCACCAATGTTCAGCCCATTCCTGGTAGTCCATGAACCACTTCACAGGTGAAGGAAGAAGTGCGGCAGTCAGTGTATCTAGCATGAATGTGGATATGCTCCTTGGATTTGAGTGGGTACAGTCTGCTGTTCTTTTTTTCTGCTGTTTCTCGTGATCTACGATAGAACCAGACATCCTTTTCATCATCGTCGTCGTCATATCGTCATATCGTCATCGTCATATCGTCGTCAGAGATGCGCTCCGGAAATCAAACCTGGCGAATGCAGTGGAAAATACCCTACAAATGCAGGCTTTTATAAATTGGAAAAACATCTATAAATGTGGAATTTTCCACTGCCACATTTGATTACGGGAGGGTATCCATTTCAAAGGATCTTGTGGGAAAGCCCTTGACGTCTGAGGATGCATTTGTCCCTTGCTCTGGGTATAGGAAGTCGACCACCGAATCTGCGAGTGATCCGTTTCACCAATGGATCATCATTTCTTATCCCTTCATTCCTTGAGTTGTTCTGCATCATCTCACCCATAGCTTGCTGCGTGCCCTAAAAAGGCAGAAGATTTGGGTTTTTTTTGGCCCAGGTTTGCGTTGAACCTCAAACACAATCAGAAATTGCTCTCGAAGAAGAAATCCTTCAGCGTCAGCAATCTGGTCCCTTGGTCGTCCGTGCGCTGGGCTTCACCGTCTGAGTACCTTGTTGATGGGGTACCCGAAATCATCACCTTGGCTTGTCGTTGTTGAAAAAATGCTCCCCCAAAATGCCACAAAACAGGTTGTTCCCCCATTTTCCCACAAAGTTCCTATTGTTATTTTTTGTGTTTTAACCATGCCCCAAACTTCTGTTCCATCAGCCTTATCGGTAGGAGCGAAAACTGATTAGAGATTATCTCTATTCACTGAACGAGGGGCAAGTAGTGCTAACCCTTAATTGAATATGGGCGGGCACCAATCTCAATAGCAATTGTTTTCACTGTGTGGAGCGTAACCCACCCAATTCATAGTCAGGGTTTATTCATCCGGGGTCGACATAATTTTGTATCTTCACTGGCAAGATATGTTTTCCTGTTGGTGTTGCAGGTATTTTGGGAAGCCGGTCTTCGAGAGAACATGTGAGCAATGCTCCGCCCAAGACTAGGGAGTTGGCAATATTGAATGCATAGTACATCATGCTTAAGGTCATGCTTGTGTCATGTCACTTCATTCTTTTGGGGCCGAGAATCACAAAAAAATCACGGCAGACAATTCCACCAAGAAGCTCCCATCGCAAGTTGCAGGCCTACGATAAACCGCGAAAAGGCGTCACTTGTCGCAAGAGGTTGGCGTTCAGCGCTGCATAAGCACTGAGATATCAACGGAGAATCTATAGCGAACATGGTCATTTTGTCGGCGATCCATTCAGATCGCAATTCCAAGGTAAAAACACAAGTTTAGCATCCTATTGATCAGCAAAGAAATTACCCACTTGGCTGTGATGAATTAACTTTTTTTTGAATGACCCGGATCACAAATCGAATGCGTGCGACCTCACATCGACCTCCGTCGGAATGATGGGAATTGGATTGGGAATTGGGGGAACTAATCCCTGAACAACCCAATGTTTTTAATCCAGCTTAATGTATATTAAAGCTAAATGAAATTTAAACAGCAACATGCTCAAAATTCAATGGGATGTGAAAACCAGCACTGTATGCTTTTCTACCAGTAGTTAATGGGTATAGGAAACCACCAGCATCAAATGGGGATCTCTAGTCAACCAAGTAAAAAGGCCTCCAGGGTTTTACCGAATATATTGGACAACGATGAGGAGATATTGCAACTGGTTGGTGGATTCGGTTCGCGACAGCTGTTTGGTAGATGGAGATCAAAGAATATCCTGCAGCACCACTTCGTTAGCTGTGCTGAACATAACTCTAATAACTCACTTGGGGTTATAGTACATCACTGGTTCGTGGTTTGGAACATTTTTTATTTTTCCATATATATTGGGAATAGTAATCGCAACTGACTTCATATTTTTCAGAGGGGTAGATATACCACCAACCAGATCATATATAGCCATACTTAATGTGGGTTATAAACCTGCTGGGGAGGCACCACCTTGTAATCGTTTGGTTTGCAGTGATGGAAACATAATTCAAACCAACCCATAGAATGGTAATAAACCCGTTCATCTTGATAGGGTTCCTTATAGAATGGTTCCATAGAATTGCCATGTTGGGCAAGTATATACCCATTCTCAGATGCACGTCCATCGCCAGATATCATCATGATCATGCGTCCCAAGAGTTATTGTAGATGGATCTGAGTTGGGATTCAAAAAACTGTAGCTGGAAGCTCAAACAGCAAAAACAACTCGGCGCCATTCCATTGACCAAGGCCTTGAAGAGGCTGAACTCTCAGGCCGTCTCCTGTCTGAATTTCTCCAGGTCTATGCCGAAGCCAACCCCAAGTCACAAGTCATGGAGAGTTTCCAAAGTCATGGGGGTAGCCCAATTTATGGTTTATTTCAAACTCCAATTGAAATGGATGATAAATGATGACAACTGAGACCCTCATGACTGGATGAAAACCTCATGAAATCAGCCAATTCTATAGTTCCCAGGTCCCCATCAGCCTTCATTGTGAGTCTGAGGACGCCAGCACGCGAAGACTTTCGCAGGCAGGACCCAGGGTTTTCTGGGCAGGAGAAAGGGCAGGGGGAAAATCAGCCATGTCTGGTTGGTGGTTTGGAACTTTTTTACATAATATATGGGATGTCATCATTCCCATTGACGAACTCCATCATTTTTCAAGATGGTCATTGCACCACCAGATGTTTTTACCACATCTTTAGGATAATCACCATGGGAATGATTATCATCCACCAACCACCAACCAGATGTGATGAAATTCATGAGCTCCACATCTTTCGAAAATCCAAAGCGCCAGGCTTCTGTGAAGGTGGTCGCCCCAGAATCTGAGGAGAACTCCGTGGCCCTTCCGGGCTGTTTCAGACTCGAGGCAGACGGGGTACCGCGGAGTTCTTGCGGGGAAATCCTGGGAAATGTATGGGAAAATATGGGAAATGTATGAGAACATGTGGGAAATGTATGGGAAAATATGGGAAATGTATGAGAAAATGTGGGAAATGTATAGGAAAATATGAGAAATGTATGAGAAAATATGGGAAATGTATGAGAAAATATGGGAAATGTATGAGAAAAATTTGGGAAATGTATGAGAAAATATGGGAAATGTATGAGAAAATATGGGAAATTATGGGAAATGTATGGGAAAATGTGGGACATGTATGAGAAATATGGGAAATGTATGAGAAAATATGGGAAATGTATGGGAAAATGTGGGAAATGTATGGGAAAATGTGGGAAATGTATGGGAAAATATGGGAAATGTATGAGAAAATATGGGAAATGTATGAGAAAATATGGGAAATGTATGGGAAATTTTGTGAAATATATGAGAAAATATGGGAAATGTATGAGAAAATTTAGGAAATGTATGGGAAAATGTGGGAAATGTATGAGAAAATATGG
>Ga0126342_10022921_pt1 | contig 10264 bp, 16 predicted proteins | sample Cyp1metagenome_FD_92528 | JGI IMG/M metagenome (GOLD analysis project Ga0126342, IMG submission 92528) | Coral microbial communities from Lord Howe Island, Old Settlement Bay, Australia - Cyphastrea 1 metagenome | ecosystem: Host-associated > Invertebrates > Cnidaria > Coral ... | reverse complement strand
GTGTGTGTGAGTGAGTGAGTGAGTGAGTGAGAGTGAGTGCGTGAGTGAGTGAGTGTGAGTGAGTGAGTGAGAGTGAGTGATGGAGGGAGGGAGGACGGGAAGGAAGGAAGGAGGAGCGGATACAGAACTAAAAACAAAAACCCCACACGTCAATGTGGGGAACAAACGCTACTGAATCCATATGGAGGTCTCCTAAAATGGGGGGGTACCCCATATCGTCCAAAAATCAATCAGTTTTTTATTATAGTATTGAAACCTATGGTGACTTGGGGATCACACCCATTTTAAGAAAACCCAAAACCATCCATGTGGATATCTATGAATCGGAGCCACTGGCCGTGGTTGATTCATCCTCAGATTCCTTGCCGTCCAAGTTTTGAAGCTCTGGCCCGTTCTCGCGCGAGGCGTCCCGCATGGCCTGGGGTAGCCGCGAAAGTTGTTGAAGATTTAACTCACAGAAATGGTCGTTCAATGGGGATGTAATCGGATTTTGGTGGGTTTATTGTGTTTTATTCCGTGTTACCAGCTGGCTATTTGTCGCATAGACACGGAACATTAATTGCTTATGATCGTTTATTTGTAGATGAATTATGGTGATTTTACCTATTCAAAAAAGTGATTGTCTATAGCCACGTTAAATAAACAACCAAAGGGTATTGCAACTGATTGTTCCTCCCCAACCACAAGTAAACATGTTTTATCATGTTTTTTAATTGTTCCCTTTACTAACCATTCACAGTGAGCTTGAAGCCACAAATTGTATTTGCAAAACACGTGCATGTCATGTTCATTAAAATATTGGTGACTACCCTCTGGTAAACATACAAAAAGTTATTTTTCACATGGCCATAGAAATAGTGGATTTACCCATTAAAAATGGTGGATCTTTCCATAGCTACTGTGGATGGAAGAAATCCTGCACCAGTTGATAGATGGTTTGTCCCATTATTTATAGGGTTTTAACCATCCCAGGTGGTGCAAGATTTCTTCCATCCACAGTATGTTAAATTACCAGAGGGTAATGTGACTAGGTCATCAGGCTACAGATGGTTCCCCATGTTTCAGCAATGCCCAATGGCTGCCCCGTGGCGGCCTCATAGGCTTGCGCCACCCCCATCAAGGTCAAGCCCCCCACCTCGGGAAACGCGGCAGGGATCCCCTAAGGAAGCAACAATTACCCTATGGTTATTCAACATAGCCATGGAAAATCACCATTTTTAATAGGTAAACATAGGTAAACCATCTATTTCTATGGGCCATTTTCCATGGCTATATGTGAAATAACCACGGTATCCGTAAAAAACACATGGAAAAATCACTGTTCACCACTATGTACGGCTGACATTGGTTTTCATTAAAGAAAATGGAACCAAACTAACAATAACCCGTTCACGAGCATTGCATGACTATAAACTGTTACTTACAATGTTACAAACACAAAATAGTCAACAAACAACTTACACTGTTTGCAACGCCCAGCCGTTCACCAAAAATTGTTATGTCAAAATACAATATATACGTGAATAAATATCTTCGGTAGCAAAGCGCCCCAAAAACATCGGATAAAACATAAATCACGCCAATAATATTAATATAATAATATCCAATAATCCAGTACAGTCCAATGCACCAACTATCAACAACAAAAAACGATAATTATTTCTTTTTAAATCTAACAAACTCATCAAAAAAAAAGATTTCCCCAAGCATTTCGCCCGCCGGTCTCAGCGTCCCCACCACGCCCACCACGGAGGCACTGGCCGCCACCGTGCCCAGCACCGCTGAGGCCGAGCCCATGGCGCTGCCCAGCGGTAAGCCGCTGAGACCCAGCACTGAGGTGCCCGCAGCGCCTGCCGCTGCGCAGGCCGCCACCGACACCCCCGCGGCGCCCACGGCGTTGGCGCCGCTGGCGGCGCTCTTCGCCAGGCGTTCGTCCTCGGGCGCCGGGCGATGTCGTGCGCCCAGGGCCAAGGCCACGTCGGCGGCGAAGTGTTGGCAGTTGCAACCTGAGGATTTGTTTAAAAGTCGGACCCTACTATGGGAAACATATCGATCCTTGCAAAATCAACCCCCCAGTCATCTACAATTGGATCCAGAATACCTCTAAAGTTTCTAACTTTGGAACCGTTTTGCTCCCCCCCAGAGGCCCCTGTTCAAAATCAAGACCAACCATCTTCCAAGTTGTCCACGTGTCTTCCATGAAAATTTTATGCCCATCACCATCACCTCTGGGGCTTAGGGTATGATTTTGCAACCAGGATTCCGACCTTACAAAATCAATGCGAAAAAACCCATGGTTTGGGGGGCCAAGCTACAGTATGTGATTTTGTAAGGGAAACTGGCGAGGGAATAAACGAAAGGTAGATTATGTATAGAAACAATTGATATATGTACTTTGCAACATTTTATGCATTTTTGAATTTCTGCTTGGTTGCTTCTAAACAAGACTATGCAAGAAACATCAAGAAACTGGAGCACGTAGTTTCAGCATTTTTCAGGGCCTCACTTTTTCCTGGTCAGAAACTATGACTCACTTGTCCCACTGTAGTAACATCTTGTGGAGATTAGTTTCACCTCAGCTTTAGCCATTGATCCTATGCGAAAACGCTGCATTTGTTTGGGTGCCAGGAAGCCGATGAGGCTATAGTTCTTGTAAGAAGCAATGACCTCGAGCGCATGCTGCTCCATCTGTACCAAGTTCATTGGGCCAACAAGGCCCAAGGGCAGAACATTTGGCATGTCGCTGATGAAGTCGCTCTTGACGCTCACCAGGGGGAAGAAGACGTTACCTCTCTGGGGTCAACATGGGTAGGGCTGGATGGATCAAAGGGATTCAAAGGGTGGGTATATACGTGTATATACTGTAGCCGTGAAATCAGGGCCCAAGGCCGTCACAAAATGAAATCTCAGCGGACTAGTTGGGAGAAGGAAAACGCCTGGAACGTTGACTGCACATGGCCAGATGCACGGAACAATTCAGACTTGGGAACATCCTCAAAGAATGGGCCAGCAATGCTCTAATGAAGGGCAACTATGCGGCAAATACTTCACTCATCATTGAGGTGCCTTCAAAAGCTCCTGCGAATTACAGTACGACAGTCAGCCGAGGTTTCCCTGAATATAGGGCACCACAAAATTCACTGCATCATCATCATCATCATCATCATCATAATCATCATCATCAACATCAACACTATCACCATCACAATCACCATCATCATCGTTCATCGTTCATCATCGTTCATCATCAGCATCACCAGCATCACCAGCATCACCATCATCACCATCATCACCATCATCACCATCATCACCATCATCACCATCATCACCATCATCACCATCATCACCATCATGATCATCATGATCATCATCATCATCATCATCATCATCGTCATCGTCACCGTCACCGTCATCATCATCATCATCATCATCATCATCATCATCAATCATCAATCATCAAACATCAATCATCAATCATCATCATGACCATCATCATCATCAATGAACAATCACCAACCATCAATCATCAACAATCATGATCACCATCATGATCACCATCATCATCATGATCATGATGATCATCATCATCACCATCATCACCATCATCATAATCATCAATCATAAATCAAAAAAAATTCAACAATAATCATCATCATCATCATCATCACCGTCATCATCATCACCATCATCACCATCATCATCATCATCATCGTCGTCATCGTCATTCTCATCGTCATGGTCATCATCATCCTAATCATCATCACCATCCTCATCATCAATCATCATCCACCATCATCATCATTACCGTCATCACCGTCATCATCGTCATCATCGTCATTTCGTCGTCATGGTCATCGTCATCGCCATTCTCATCATCATCGACATCATCATCATCAACATCATCATCATCAACGTCATCATTGTCATTATCATCATCTTCATCATCATCATCATCATCCTCATCATCAATCATCACCCATCGTCATCATCATCATCAGCATCATCATCATCACCAACATCATCGTCATCACCATCACCATCACAATCATCATCGGCATTATCATCGTCATCGCCGTCCTCCTCCTCCTCCTCCTCCTTCTCATCATCATCATCATCATCATCATCAACATCAACGTCATCATCGTCATCATTGTCATCGCCATCGTCATTCTCATCAACATTACCATCATCGTCATCATCGTCATCATCATTGTCATCATCGTCATCATTGTCATTGTTGTCATCATTGTCATCATTGTCATCGTCATCGTCATCCTCATTATCAATCATCATCCATCATCGCCATCATCATTGTCATCATCATCATCATCATCATCATCATCGTCATAGTCATCGTCATTGTCATAGTCATCGTCATCGTAATCATCGTAATCATCGTCATCATCATCATCATCATCATTATGCATACAAAATGATCATTAATTAAATTGTGTGGTGGTGATCACAAAAAAAATCTTGGCCTTCAAGCAGAAGCTCCAAGATGAGATAAAATCTCGCTGAAGGCACCTTGTCAGGGCGCAGGCTCTGCGCAGGCTCTGGCTGGGAGCTTCTATCCTAAGCACCCGCCAATCAAAGTCTATCCTTAAGCTTGAAACTTTGTGAACATGTCTTAAACCAAAAACAAACTCAAACCGAACTCATAAGAGCTTATAGGCTTATATGCATAATATATATATATATAGACCACGCAATGTGTCCTTCCATCTGTTCTCAGCTAATCATGGGCCATTCCATACCCGGGGCCTCAGAACTGAAACAATGGGATGGTGAATATGCAAAGTCGTCCACCTTAGTTGGTGCTGTGGCTTCCGCAGCTTTGGACAACCTTCGTGGTTTTTCAGATCAGAACATAGTGGAAACCACCAACCAATATTGTAAGGATCTCTGAAGCGAATCATCATGATCATCCCCTTAAGATGAACACTGGAATGGCTCAGGGGCATCCATCCAATGTGTGATTTACTTGATTCGCTGGCATGCAGAACATGGTGCCGCACCGAGGAGCAATGCGAACGAGGAAATCTTCGGCAGGTTGTACCACTAGAGCCCAGTGATGCTTCTTTGGCCACATGAAGAGGTTCCAGTGGATGCTCTGGCGCAGGCTCTTGGGATTCATACCCAAAATCATAGCCTGTGGCAGGCCCGGTTGCATGTGCTTCTAGTAGAGACTAGCCAGGCACACCCCACGTGCAAAATCACGCATGTTTATGTGTGTCAGAGGTGTGTGTGTCAATTCTATTTGCTTTGGTAGACTCAATGCAAATACAACTGATTGAAATTGAATCTTGTGACCACCAAAAATGGAAAAGTATGGTACAGTTTGAGAATCATTGGTGATTGCCATTGGATTGACCTGGGTTCACCACGCTTCGCCACACTGGTCACAAAATATATGTCCCGAGTCTTCAAACGCCGCCAGGCGATGCTTCCGACTGCGAACTGCATCATGTGTAGTAGCAGAATCGTGGAGAACACATATGTCTGAAAATGGGGCTGCCCCTATAATCCACTGGCTTATCATCCATTTTCCCTCTTAAAATGATTTAAAATGGCCATAATGGAGGGTATACCCCATTTTCAAACACATCCATATAGACAAAATATGACAAATCTCTAAGGGATCTCTATTTCCAGTGCAGGTGACAAAGCGTTCCCGCAACTGGCCAGTGCGGAGGGAGTCAGCCGATAAGTGGGCGCCGTTGGATCTCAACAACTTGAGGTTCTTCCTCCTGCAAGGAAGGCAGGAGGTAGAGAAACAAACAAAGTCTGGTTGAACTGAGTCATGTTTGGCTGTTTCACAGCCTTCTGCCAAAGAGCTCAAACTTACAAGCACTGGTGGCCACTTTGGTGTAGTCATTTTGGATCAAGATTTGAAGACAGGTTTTGTCGCAGCATGCAGACACGTTGGGATCCCATGTGGTGCACTTTCCTTGGCCCGCAGCATGCGAACCTTAGCTGAGATAGTTCTGCATTTCAATACTCGCGAAACAGGGGATGCATCAAAACCTATGGTGTTTCAACAACTTTGGGGGGATGAACATCCTTAACTACCATTAATTACCAGCTGTTTTGGGGTCTTGACTCATACAAAATATAGATTCTGTCTGTTGGTAAGGCTTGCCAAAACTCTGGTTCAAAGCGCTGACATGACGACCCCTCGTACGTGCCGGGCAGCTCCAGCGAGCTCATCGGGGGCGCGTGACCGATGGCAAGCAATGTAAATGATCGATGAGCCCAAAAAAAAACTGCGGTCGAGTGGGGCATTTGGAAGTAGGTACCCTGCTCCCCCCCACCCAAAAAAGCACCTTTTTGCGGGTTGGTCCTCTTTACCTTTACAAAGAACATAGCACAGTGATCTAACCTACCAAGGCAAGGTTGACCGGGACATACCAGGACTATATTTACCTCTGGGACCATCGAAACCTACGAACATTCATGAGAATCAGGTATATGGATACATATTGTTGGGAAAAGCAGAAATCCAGGATGAAGAGATCTACAATGATCATCAATGATCTACATACCTATTTCAGTGGGACTTCTGCCATTGGACAAAAAAAAAGCTGAAGCATTCGGATCACTGGGGATCTCGATCTCACATCCTGCTACATGTCCTATATAATAGCTTCGTTAGCTATAGGGATATGTCACCACAAGAGCTTCATTGGGGATAATGAGTCATTGAAAAACACTTGAAACGAAACGTGTCCTAGCGAGACTGGAGAACTCAAATGTAAGACTTGTATGACGAAGCAATGGTTAAAGGATGTTATGACTAGGTCTTTTGGCTGGCAATATTAATTAATCGAAAAATGATCATGAAACCATCATAAACTATCATAAACCAGCATGAGCCAATGAAATACTAGCGGGAAGTTGCAGGTTCGACTTTTAAAAGAACCCACATATGTAATAGAACTAGCAAGGGCCCATCGCCCCTTCCCCAGTACCTGGGTTTCTTCGGGGTGACCGTGGCAGCACCTGATCGCAAGACCTGCGCTCGAGTGGATCTTATTACAAGCGACGATCAGTTGCTATAAGTTACTGATAAAATCAGCATTGCTTAGGCTACTATATCGGCCTTCGCGGCTGACAACTGCTTTGAGAACAATCTCCCTTATCACAATGATTACAGCCATGACCAGGTTCTCATCCGAAGCGATCATCCGATCAGCTGTAATTATCCGCGCTGTGTACAACGGCACCTGCTTAATCAACGATGCACTGGCAGGGCTGAAGAGCTCGTGTTCCTAGGTGAGTCGCAAATGGGTGGCACTGGATTGCTTGCTTTCTCAAAGGAGTACTTGTGGTGTGACCGAAGATACGCGCTTGACGAATCTTGACGATCTTGTTCTAGACTCTAGATGTTTATGCAATTACCTCTGGTAAACTAACATTGCTATGGACATGTCACCATCTTTAATGGGTAATTCAACTATAAATGGCAAGTTTCAATGGCAAGTTGCATGAATAGCACGCCTCCAACTGGGTCTTCCACTGAAATGCCCACCGCTTGCCCTACCCATGCTTGATCATCACATTACATGTGTGTAAAATGTCTGAATTATGATCTGGTTGGTGGTTTCAACCCCTCTGAAAAATATTAGTCAGTTGGGATTACTATTCCCAATATATGGAAAAATAATAAATGTTCCAAACCACCAACCAGTGATGAATTTTATTCAAGTTCCATTTTTGGGCAAAACCATATTGTTGGTTCCTATATCCTATGAAAATCCCTTTTTTCTATCCCAACTATATATACCATCATAAAATCACCATTACTGTAAATGGGAATGATACACTTTGTATAGCAATATAATTGGATATATTATATAACATGATATAACCCCTTCCCCCTAATATTAAACATCCCCGAGAACCGTGGTTTAGTAAGGGATTTACCATTATGGGATTAGTATCACTTTTTGTGTAAGCTGGCTTTAAACCACCAAATTTCCCGTGGCGACGAGCAGTGAAGCGAGGTTCTGTCTTCAGCAGCCTGCAAAACGACACTGGGTCACTGCTACTGCTATGTATTGCTGGATGTCACCTGGGCCCTAATAATCCTAATAAATCAACATGTCAAACACGAAAAAACATGGAGGTTTTCTATAATTAGAGCTATAGTCTATACTGTAAATCAATACTTGCAACATACCTGCACCAGTTGGTAGATGATGAACATCCCATTGTAATGAAATTATATGAAATTATTTGCAGTGTTGAACTATGTACCTTGTTGCCAACTGGTGCCGGATTTTGTCCGTCCACAGTATGAAACACGGAACAATATCAATTGCAGGTCTGGCTATTCTAAAAAAAACACGTTAAGAACAATAATTAATCAGCAAAACATCGAAAACAAACGTTCAGGTCCACATGAAAAATCCAAACATCTCATACGAGTACTTCTGGTGCAATATCAGCTATGCTCATTCATCAAGGTAGAATAGCGGCCCCAGGAAGAGAACGACGTCTTGGCCTGCGCCAAACTTCTGGTTCTCTCATGATCATCTTGGACAGATCTTCCGAATGAGCCATGACCCCGTTCCTTGGTGATCTGCAGAAACGGTGAGCTGGAACGCGGAAGTCAAGCGGTAATTTATGTACAATAAAATATACATACATATATATATATATATCAGATATATTCAGATATTATATTATATATCATGAATAGCTTTAGACAATATACTGGCATATAAGCCAGGCACCTCCACAGGACCATATAATGTGCACAGTTTTTTTCCTGTATCTTTCGCACAAGTTGTGCACAGAATCCCCTTTTGTCCGCCACATGCTGCCACTTAGGTCACTTGTAGAAGTGGTCCCCGCAAATACCTATCACGTTCGAGAGACCTACTGTGTTATCATGTTGGGTTCCGAGGCGCTGTAGGCATGGGCTGACCAGTACCACAGCATCTTTCAGGTAGCTGTCCATGCGAAGCACAAGGGCCAACCTGAGTGGATACAGGCTAGAAGGGGGCCCACCCAGAAGGAACCCCAAACAAAACACGGATTGCTGGGTTTGAAGTTGGAATTTGACGGATATCACGAACTCCCCCGTTTAAAGACGCCAAGATATACCTCAGGATTTCGCATTGTATTCCACAGTGGATAACTTTCTTATGCAGATTTCGATGGGATTTCGATAGGAAAGCCATTTCGACAAATGCTGAAGACGCAGCTCCGTTTTTTCGTCAAGCAACCCTTTGGTCTCCAGGTCTGCGACGGGGTCACTGCCGCAGCCTGGTTCTTTTCGGGTCTTTTTCTATGGGATGATGATGTAACCTTAGCCAACCCTACAAATGGGGCGTCTAATAAAATGGTGCAAAATTGTTGGGTTTGTTCAACATGATTTTCAAAATGTATCTGTATAAGCATGTGATATACCATATATATACCTCAAGACCTCGGCTATTCGTTTTGGGGGATTTTGGGGTACAATCCTGTGGAAAACAAGCAGTGAACATGATGTGGCCCAAACAAGCGGCCCTCAAACAATGCCGAAAACAAGGCATTGTCATTCACTGGGCTATTGGCCTATTGGAATCCATTAGTCCCGAATCCATAGAAACCATTGGAAAACATTCAGTTATGTACTCTTGAACATCTTGAACTATTGGAATCACAAAACGCCGGTGAAATCAGGTTCCCCGGCCTTCCGTGAAGCTCCACAGCCCGGAGGGTGCTCCGGCTGTGGGCCGTTGTTGGAGAAAGACGAAACTGCCATTGCTGGAGGTGGGAAAGCTGGGCATTGTTTGGCAGAACCTGAGGTGCACAAGTCCCATGCTTCACGGGTGCTCCACATGTTTGGTCACATGAAATCCAATCTAGACATGCCACTAGAAAGTGGCAAATAAGCTCTACGACAATAGTTATCATCAATAGATTTTTGACATCTTCAAAACCTTCCAAGGTCCATAAGTGCGCCACTGGCGTCACTTCTTTAAACTGAAAGCCTGGCTTACAATCCCACGTTTTCAGTGACCAAGTGTCTTGATGATTCCTGAATGGCCAAAGACCTTCCGGGGATTCAAAGAATGGAAGCGTTGGAGAAGTTTGTTGACTCTAAGAAATGAACAACTGAAGTGCGACATGATTATGCATATTATGTATTTAATTATACATATATACATACATTAATGCCAAGTGAGGATTAATAATGCCCCCCCGATTAATCAACAGCAACTGCCCCCCAAAAAAAATGTAATTTAAAAACAGGTGGTCCCCCCAGATT
>Ga0126342_10022920_pt1 | contig 10264 bp, 7 predicted proteins | sample Cyp1metagenome_FD_92528 | JGI IMG/M metagenome (GOLD analysis project Ga0126342, IMG submission 92528) | Coral microbial communities from Lord Howe Island, Old Settlement Bay, Australia - Cyphastrea 1 metagenome | ecosystem: Host-associated > Invertebrates > Cnidaria > Coral ... | reverse complement strand
GCAACAGGCAACAGACAACAGACAACAGACAACAGACAACAGACAACAGACAACAGACAACAGACAACAGACAACAGACAACAGACAACAGACAACAGACAACAAACAACAGCAACAGCAACAACAGCAACAGCAACAGCAACAACAACAACAACAGACAACAAACAACAGAAACAACAACAACAACAACAGCAGCAACAACAACAACAACAGCATGCTGTCCCTTGTTCCATGGCTTCAGCTGGTTGAATGTGTTCACTTCGCCGCTCCAGCTTATTTTTTTTTGGCTGCCCCGGGGGCGCAACACCACCATCACCACCAGCAGCAGCAGCACCACCAGCACCAACAACAACAACAACAACAACAACAACGACAACGACAACGACAACCACGACAACCACGACATGCTGTTCCTTGTTCCATGGCTGCAGCTGGTTCAATGTGTTCACTTCGGGGGAGGCGCTGCGCCCTCCCCCCAAGCCCCCCTCCAGCTTTTTTTTGTAAGGCTGCCCCGGGGGCGCACCACCACGACCACCAGCACCACCACCACCCCCAACACCAACAACAACAACAACAACAACGACAACGACAACGACAACGACAACGACAACAACAACAACAACAACAACCACAACGACGACAACAACAACAACAACAACAACAACAACAACAACAACAACAACAACAACAACAACAACAACAAAGGCAGTGGGCCCTGCCGGACAACAACTGCAAGCTCGCGATCGTAGATTGGTGGGAACCCAAAACACCCAAGCGGGAACCCAAAACACCGTGGGAACCAGACACACCTTTGTGGGAACCACACACACCCTCCCGGGAACTGAAAACACCATTCCGGCAAAAAAAACACCACGGGAACCAGAAACACCATTCCGGGAACTGGATACACCCAACCCAATCAATAGATTTTGAATCCACTTTTTTTTAACCAAAATTCAGTTATCCAAAGAGTTCGGAAGAGCATTTTATATTGTAAATTACAGGTGATTGTGACTCTCCTGGAAGCAAACAATCAAAACGCTCGCGCGGTTTCGCATCCGCCGGGATGTATATAACGCATCTGATGTATATCATGCATATAATGCATATAATGTATATAGTGTATAATGTATAATGAATATAATGCATATAATGCATATAATGTATATAATGCATATAATGCATAATATATATATTCTGTAAGTAATTTATATAATGTATATAATGTATTCTCAGACAAACCCATCGATTTTTCTGCCCTGGCAGTAAACAGTGTCAATGAAGCCAGCCTGTCTGGCTTCCCAAACCACAGACGTTGGGTCCCCGAATGATAAGATATGACAAGTATCCTCTTGGTATAAGACGGACCCCAGGTGGTAAAACAGGGGAGATTGGGGATAGTTTATTGTTGGGCTTACCACATGAGAATATATATACATTATATACATGATATACATTGTATACATTTTTTACATTATTTACATTATATACATTACATACATTATACACATTATATACATTAGATTCATCATTATATACATTAGAATCACATCCTATTTGCCGACAAACACATATTGGAATATAAGCAAACTGTACTGGGTATGGACATGTGACATACGTGGAGGGGGTCAAAAAACCTCACGGATGTGGTAAGTATTTGCAAAGAGTGGGTGTGTTAATCTTCACCTACCAATTTCCGGTGATATTTGGTTCTTTGTCTTGTGACCCGTCGCAATTTCCCCATCTTTGGTGGTTGATATGGGACCAACGAGTGCTCAAAGCTTCAGGCCAACGAGCCGATGTTGGTCAGACGGTGCTTTTGCGAAGAGGAAGAACTAAAACCACAACATGTTTTATAAAATCTTCTGATATAGCAATGCATAGCAACCCCAAAAAGATGGAAAAGTAATCCCCCTTTTTTCATTCCGTCTCGAAGTGGAGTCCTGGATTCTATGGACGTCTTGCGGATAACAAATAAAAACACCAGTGGGGCAGTATATAGAAAAGTCCTGCACGAATCAAATTCCCTCTGTTGAATGGAAACCCAGGGAGCACATGTTGTGAAGACCTAAAGAAAAAGGTCTTACCAGGTTTTAGTTCTGGACAACCCCCTCAATAAAGCATCTGACAATGTTTTAGCAAGCCCTTGGAAAGCTGGCACGGTCGATTCAAGGGTTGAATATGGTTGTGCAAAATGTTTCCACGATAACATTCTTCAAAGAATCAGAATCCCTAGTTTATTTTAGAGAACGCGAATCCGTGAAAAGTGCGCCCAAGTAAGTCTCTAAGGAATGATGGGGTTTTGGACAGCCCGGGTTGTCTCCAAGGGGATGAAAAGTACAGCAAATACAGCAAAACCATACTAATTTGATGATGACTAAAAAACTTTTCTACATCTTTTTACTTGTTGCAACTTTGACAAAGCGGCCGTATCCCCAAGCTCCCAAGTGTCGCACCTGCTCCTTTCTCTTCCTGAACTTTTGGAACCTGCCAACTGGCGAGTCCACCCGCGTGCGACTGGATGATGGGGAACGCGCGTAGGAATATACCATGAGAGCACTCTGAAGTGTTTCAAAACCATTGGAACCCGAAAAAAAAATAGGCAGAATTGGGCGAGATCTTTTAGCGGATCTACAAGTTCAAAACTTCAGTTTTCACAATTCTGGCCCCCCAGCAGTCTTGAAAATCACTCTGACCAAGTTGGAGAACCATCTTATTGCGTTGTGGGCCTCAAGAACAATTATATAGAAAGCCCCCAAAATCATTTTGTGGGTTGTACAGTGTACACCCCGGTATTTCAACTCGGGAATGATCCACAATACCTATCAATAATCCCAGCAACCCCCAGCAACCCATCCATTCCCTACGTTTAGCACCAGTAAGTCAAAGTATGCCTATCAAATATTTCAAAGATTTTCAAAGTATCATCCAACCACCATCCAGCCACCATCCAACCACCAAGCAGCCCGGAGCCAGCCACCGTGACACAGGATTCGCACCTGAGGAGAGGACCGGGGTTGGGGGGGGACCGCGGTGACTTACTCGGGAAACATACCAAAAACGATGGGAAATCACCATTTTTAATGGGTAAACTATGGAAAATCACCATTTTTCATGGGTAAACTATGGGAAATCACCACTTTTCATAGGTAAACTATGGGAAATCACCATTTTTCATGGGTAAACTATGGGAAATCACCACTTTTCATAGGTAAACTATGGGAAATCACCATTTTTAATGGGGAAATCAACTATTTCTATGGCCATTCAGCGAACTGCAAAATTACCAGAGGGTAACTAACCATCTCAATCCAACCCCTAGGGAACACAATCCACAAGGCCCAAATGGCCTGCATTCACTAGTGAAATTGGGTATGGTAGCCCCTTGTCAGACCACAGTGGCTCAATGGCAGCATTAAATGGATGAAAAAGAAAAGTGAACAAATATCGTAATAGTAGCACTATAGGATATTTACTAGTGGCCTTGTTGAATACCATCCCCCTCTTTGCAATAGATCAATAAATGTGGATTGTTGGGGGCATTTGGACTTCTCGGGGATTGTTGGGGAATCTTTAAGGGATGTTGGGGAATAGAATAATTATATAGGATATGTTGGCTTGGGGACATAGCTGATATAATCAAGAAAAATTGATGGGTTTCTTCGAGAAAATTCACGGTTGAAACCTCCCTCAAACCAATTCTGGGATGAATGGGCTGGTGATTTGGACTGGCTGACTGGCGAGCGAAGAACTGGGCCGCCGAACATGCAAAAAAAAATGTGCGATTTACATCGAGTTACTTTAATTTATATATATATGTACATATATATATATATGTACATATATATATATATTAAGAATTGATTGGGTACCAATAAATGAATGCGATGATCTAGTGACAATGACCCATTTCTGCCGCGCCTCTTTGATATTTGGACTGCCATCCCTGGATTGTCAACCCCTCGAGATGACTTGCCCGGCCCCATCAGTGGATGAACACTACCAGTTCAAGATATGCCACCAATATGCCACCAATGGACTGCCACAAAACTCATGGACTGCTGACTGCTTTCCTACGTACTGGAAAAACCGACTTGAACCACACATGACATCCTGGTACCCTGGTGAACATGAAAATAGCTGGCAAATGGATGTTCATTCCCAAGAAACATGGCATAGATTGGTACAAAAGTCAATTTTTAGTAAGTAGGTTTTGATATTTTGTTGATCCATTGCCATACCTTTGCGGAATCAACCTGACCAATCCATCGGCTCTTTGAAACTGTCGAGAGACGCAAAGCCGTCCAGCTCCTTCTTCTTCCTCAGCCCGTCTCATGGATGGCATGGCCAAATGGTGGCTTCCTCAAAGGCCCTTTTGAGCATAAAAAAAGGGCCCAGTATTGTACCAGTTTTGAAACAAACCATAAGATTATAGTTGGTTTGGTGCAAGGGCCCTTGCGTATTTTTGGTCATTTCAGATACTCTAACCTAGGCCTAGGTACAGCATATCATAAGTTGACAGCAACAATCATCATGGAAACAACTTTATGATTCATATGATCATTTCTCCTGCCATATTCATGACCTACAAAGTCTACTTGAACATGACATGACATGACTCATGCTCGCCTTTAGAAATCCACCCAACACATCAGCGAACCATACCTTAGATAGCAAAGTTACTGTACCAAGTCCCTAAAAACCGGGTGAAGCATTGTAGCTTTTTAGCAAGGTATATCATATCCCTTTGTCCCAAGACCCGGCGTTTAACTTAAGGGCTTAAGAAACCCAGGCTTAACAACCCAAGCCAACCACAGCAACAGAATCAGCAAAGGAACAAGCTGTTGATCCACTCTCCATTGATGCACTGCAAGGTCTCTGCAGAAGTCTTCACCCCGCTGCCTGGAGACCCGACTGAAGCTGGAGGGTGACCGCTGTTTGCCGTTAGCGAAAAAAAGAAATGGTGGGAAGCATTGGAGGAAAACTGGTTGAAAATGGTACCTTGATCTCTTTCGGAATTATGAGCCTCTTTCGGACACATCTATCTGCCTGTCTATCTGACTATCTATCCATCTATCCATGTGTGTGTGCGCCAACCTTTTAGTGTTGCGGATTCATCAACCATGAGAAACCCACTGCACTGGAAACTGACCACCATTTCATGTTCTCGACCACCAAGACCCAAGTGGAACACATCAAACTAGCTGAACGATGTCGGATGTTTTCACGTCCTAAAGAGTCGTTGTTTGCGTTCGAAGCATAGCTACATAGTATTGATCCCCCATGTTCGGCTGGTTTCAAGGGGCTAGAATGATTCGCCCAACTTGGGATTGCATCTTGCCATATCTTGCCATTGTTTTCTGGCTTGAGCGGTCTTAGCTGATGAAAATCCCATGTCTCAGCCTTTTTAAGCTGGTAAGGTCCCCCTTTGGAAATCGCTTAAATCATGGAGCATATAAAAGCATATAAAATGATCACAAAGCAACATATAACATCCAATTGACTTGATAAATCCATATAACATGATAACAAATCAACATCCAACTTTCACATCAACAGAAGTCAAATCCAATAGACTTCCATTAACATCCAAACCATTGAGCCTATCATTTTCTTCCCCATTCAATGGCCATGACTCTCGTCGGTTATCCCAGCACATCAGGGCCCACATTCCATGAAATCCCATGTTTAATCACCATGTTTGTTGGTTAAACAACCATAATATCTGGCGGAGTTATAGTAATTCAGAGACCTGAATATAGCTGAAACATCACACGGCCATGGGATGATTTAGTTTACAATTCCCATCATTCCAGTGACGTCACGACGTGCGGTTATTATAATTCATCCAGATATGAAACATTATCTATATCCAATTCGTGATTTATACTATCATGTAGCTAGGCAGCTAGATCATGGTTTTTCATCACCATGATTCACCATGTTTATGATGGCTAAATCATCAGAGATCAGCGACTATCCATGTTGGTGAAATCATCTAGAAAAACTCTCATTACAAAATGTGTATTTTGTGTTATAGCATGATCACCAGTCCATCGCCGAGAAAATCACCAACCAGCTATAAGTTTGGATATGAACACCAGTAAATCACAATTTAAACCATCATTAAATCACCATGGGTAACTATGGTTTTCTCCAGGTCAAAAATCACCCCCAGCCAGGGCGCGGAAGGCCGTGAAGCGCTCACGCCAGCAGGAGGCCGTGAGTTGCCGCCCATGCCTGGCTCGGAAACTTTCGGGGAATTTGGTGTTGTTCTTGGCATGAAATATATGCCCGGAATACCATGGGATACCCCCCATTTTTTCCTAGCCATTTTCAAGAAATGGAAATGAGCATTCATTGGAATATTGGGAAGAAATATGCGATATAGTCTGATATAGTAGGTTTACTCATGACCAATGACCAAGTTAGCGGGATTTAAGCATCAAAATAGGAGTTTAACTGATGTAAACAGCGCATATCAATAGTTTGGGGAGATTTGAGGATATAGTGGGGATATTTGGTGATATAGGTTGGGGACCAAAAAAAAATGGGATTGGTATACTCCTTGGGGATATGCAGGGGATAACTTCTATATATATATATAATTGGATTGTTCATTGATGAATAGTGACCAATTGGGACTTACTTACAATATCTTACACTAGGGATATAGACATCGAATAGTAGTCAACCACTATAGTGGACAACAGGATGGTTTTACTACTAAGAATAGAGATGTATTGGGGTGATTAAAATGGGATATAGTTGTTTTACCAATCATTAATGAATAAGTAGGAATTGAGCATCAAAGATAGGGAATTGACTGAAACGGATGATGAGGATTTGGCAACAGTAATGGTAGCGATTCGCGATTCACTCATTGTGGTTGCAATTGGGGGTCTAATCATCAATAAATGCAGATTTAATCTTCAAACCAAACATCTAGAAATCATCCCAGTAAGCATTTATCATTTGAGGTCGAAGCTGGCTACCCCTATATATTTATACCTCTATTTATCGGAAAGGACCCATATGTATACATACACACGTTTATATATATATATATGTATATATATAATAATAATAATAATAAATAATAAATAATAAATAATAATAAATAATTACTAATAATAATTATCATTATTATATATAATATATTGTATATCATGTATATGACATATATTTCATACATTTCATCCAACAAAAACATCAAAGCACTGTCACCCAGCGCTCTCCGCCGCGCGACGCAAAGCTTTCAGGCAGCGGCGTCTTGCCCATCCACACCTCGACGCGCCGTTGCGAAGGCCGATATGGTGAACTAATGTAAGATGCCATGAGAAAACCCTAGGTATACTGGTGGTTTACTATGGTTTACTGGTGGTTTACTATGGTTTACTAACCATTTCTAGTTGATTTAACATTTAACCATGAAAAATGGTGATTTGCCATAGTTATGATGGATAACTTGGTTGATGGTGCAATAACCATCTTGAAAAATGATGGAGTTCGTCAATGGGAAGGATGACATCCCATATATGAAATGGAAAATAAAATTCATGTTCCAAACCACCAACCAGTATAGATTACTATGTGATAAATTCCATGGAATTTGGAAAGCCATTGGTGATATATGTGATATTTGTAGATATGGTGAAGCGTCTAGGTTCTAGTGGTGATATCATATATTTTGCTGTGTCTAGAAAGTTGGACATGTCTAATAATTGTTTATACCATAGATATTCCAATGTTTTGAAATTTGGAAAGCCCTAAAATCCTCGATACAAACCCCATCTTGTGATGAATGCCGGTCAGAAACAAAATTGATGGTGGCACTTAAATTATGTGAAATCCCTATGTTGGATAGTTCAATTCCCATCGACCGAGGCGCGTGGGAGTCGCTCTTGCGGTACAAGGGTCGGCTGCAATGCTCCACCCCAACGCCTCCCATCAGCAGCAGGGCATCACCTGAAAGGCATGGGATATGGGAAGGTCATAGCCCAATTTTATCCGAAATAATTTTTGAATAAACCCGTCCATATCAGGAATTGAGGCTTACTCTTCAACTTGTTTAAATCTTGATTTAGAATTGGAAGTTGAATGGGTTGACTAAACTGTTGAAGAGTTTATTGTTGGTATAGTTGATAGTGATTGGTTGAACAATTATGGGGAATTCGCTAAAAATCTGACAATACACCAACCCATCCCCAAAGTAGAGGTTATTATTGTACTAAATATGGATAGTAATACCAACATGCTGTAGAAACTGTGGATTTGATTTAGCAGAAATGTATTCTGTGGCTTTAGCATGCTTGATATCACACCTATGGATAGTATACTGAAATATGGATCTATAGTAAATATATACATCCATATGGGTAGAATGGCCATATTCTGCTCCCATGAATAGTGTACTAAGGTCTACTAAATACTATGGAAATAGATGGTCTGGCTGGTATGGCTGAATCATGGGAATTTTGGGGGGAGCTAGCAGCCTGGTGGTTTTTTTCAGGCTTCACAGGGGATTTTCCCATATCTAGTCAGGTTGCTACATCCCTTTCACATTCTGTCGTATAAGGGCTTACCCGGTTTGTGGTAAATGGGCCTAATGGGTAATCTCAAATCACTTCGACAGTGTTCGATACCGGCGCTGGGTCATTGCTTGGATTAAGCCCGAATCACCCGCCGAAAGTGTTGAACGCAGCAAAAAGAATCTCTGAAACGACCCAGTTATGTCAGGGCTTGGCAAATGTCCCATTTTTTGATCCATTGGGATTTTGAAATATTTTGAACATCACAAGATATCACAAGATATGTCTCTGCACATGAAAAATCCTCAGGGGCACATTGCTGGTAGAGATGGATGTGGATGAAGGAGAATGGATCAGGACCTCAGCGAAATCCAGTCAGCCATTCATGGATAAAACATAGCAAGATCATGGGAAAGTATGGTGAAATATGGTGAAAATATGGAAACTATGTTTTTCCATTGCCGTGTTTGATGACCAGAGGCTATTCTGACTTGTGGGCAAAATGGGGAAATGACCCAACTGCTTGTGTTTTTTGCTTGCCAAGATTGAAGTGGTTCTTGGGGTGACATGCAATTCGTCCATTCTTCCAAGCTCCAAAATTGAGGGACCCTCACGTGGAGAGATCAAATTCATAAATGAAAATAACGTGAGTGAAGGGATGATTTGGATGATGACGACAGCGAATGATGATTCAGGTTCTGATGAGTTCTTGAAAATGAACCTAGATGGCAGGACAGGGACCCATGATATCCCATGATCATGATAAGTGCGGCTGTCCCATTAGCTTGTAAGAGGGGTACATTTCACCATCTGGGCTTGTCCGTTTAAATAAGATGATATATCACATGTTGTCTGTTTCAACGGAAATATAAAGGGTATTTGGAATTGGGGGATCTCCATTTTCCGACGAACCCACCTGCCGAATGTCGAAAGCCGAATGTCGACACCATCTGTAAAATGCTGCATTTCGTTGAAAGCCGGGTCTGAAAACACCTCAAAATGCCATAATCAATGATGATATTCCCCACATAAATCTGCTATAAACTGATGCATCCCCCATGTCTTTTTCCAGAGCAGCTGAAGCCACTGGAGACCGCCGAGCCAGTCTCTGTCAAAGAAGAGCCCTGCCACCGAAATCCGGTTTTTTTTGTTCATAGTGGATAACATATTCCAAAACAGATCTATGGTTCTATGTGTTCTGGGAATTCTTTGGGGAGAAAAAATTGATGGTTCTATGTGTCTGGGAATGGCTGGGAAATGACCGGATTTAACCAACAAAAATGGTGGAGTAGGGGGGAACAGAATTGGTATATGAATTGATCTAGTTAATTTGAAGGTTCACTGGCAATCAAACATGGCCCCCATCAAAAATTGGCGGTTTAATGGGAAAATAAAATCCCCAGCAAACCATGTTTGATGAACAGAGGGTAGCATGTGGGATGAATCTGCCATTGATATCCATGTATGAGTCCAATAGTTCCTTGGGGTCATTTCTAGTAATTGCATCTCATGAATATCTGGGATTCTATTTGGGATTGATTTTGGGTTTATATATATATACAGATATATATAATATATATATATATATATTATGTATATATATATATATATATCATATCATATCATATATATATATATATCATATATATATATATCATATCATATATATATATCATATCATATATATGTATCATATCATATATATATATATATATATATCATATCATGTATGT
>Ga0126342_10022919_pt1 | contig 10264 bp, 6 predicted proteins | sample Cyp1metagenome_FD_92528 | JGI IMG/M metagenome (GOLD analysis project Ga0126342, IMG submission 92528) | Coral microbial communities from Lord Howe Island, Old Settlement Bay, Australia - Cyphastrea 1 metagenome | ecosystem: Host-associated > Invertebrates > Cnidaria > Coral ... | reverse complement strand
CTAATCTATCTAATCTATCTAATCTATCTAATCTATCTAATCTATCTAATCTATCTAATCTATCTAATCTATCTAATCTATCTAATCTATCTAATCTATCTAATCTGTCTAATCTATCTAATCGATCTTATCGATCTTATCTATCTTATCTATCCAATCGATCTAATCGATCTAATCGATCTAATCGATCTAATCGATCTAATCTATCTAATCTATCTAATCTATCTAATCTATCTAATCTATCTAATCTATCTAATCTATCTATCTATCTAATCTATCTAATCTATCTAATCTATCTAATCTGTCTAATCTGTCTAATCTATCTAATCGATCTTATCTATCTTATCTATCTTATCTATCCAATCGATCTAATCGATCTAATCGATCTAATCGATCTAATCTATCTAATCTATCTAATCTATCTAATCTATCTAATCTATCTAATCTATCTAATCTATCTATCTATCTATCTATCTATCTGTGCCAAGACTAAAAACATCCGACATGTGGCCCAGTGGCTCGCCTTTAGCCCTTTCTGCGTGGACGATTTGTGAGTCGGCTGACAGGCGCAGCCCATGCAAACATCAGACAACAATGTGCAACAAGATGTGGTGCTTAAGGATGTTCCATTTGTATACTCTTCGGGCTGCCCTTCTCAATGCTTCTCAAGTTGCGTGGGCACTGGGGGACCATGCCGACATAGCCGGCACTTTCTGCAAACGCGATGAAAGGGGGCGTACGGTAGCGCTTGACAGAACTTGCTGATTGCATTGCAGAATGGCCTTCATATTGTTTGCCGGCAAGCAAACAGAAAGACAGGCAGAACGCTAGGTAGATCGACAAACTTAGATATTTACATGTTTCTACACATGAACATGTTGGAAATAAATGGAAATAAGTGTGTTCATGTTTTTTTCTTTGAATAGATACATTTATTGCATATATATATATTTATTTATTTATCATGATATATCTTCTATTTATCATGCATGTAGTTGGCTGGCGGCTTGTAGAACGCCGCCAGCTTTCGTGCATTTTCTGTCTCGGTGGGGTGGGGTGGGGTGTGGTGGGTGATAACGTCATTTTCACAATGCGTCTAACACGTCTCTTGATGCTACGCTCTGCACTTCTTCAAGTAACTTCTAGCACGTCTCTTGATGCTACGCCCTGCACTTCTTCAAGTAACTTCTAATGAAGATTCCCTCGCAAAATGAAAGGGAATGTGGGATCCAAGCTGCACCCCGAGATCGATACATTGGTCAAACAATGGTTGTACAGAATGTGGACACCTTGCTCAGGTGCAGATGATGTCTATTTAAAAAAACAAAAAAAACACTCAAGTTTTGCAACGCAAGTGAAACAAGAGAAGTACAGTAGTTTTACAAGAAGAAATTGCAAAAAACAACGAAGTAGTTTGTCGCAGGATGTCAGAGAGTCAAAAAAAAGGTACCAAAGCACAAAACATTGAGAAAACACAGACAAAATGAATTCGCCACGGTTGGAAAAACAGGCGGCGTTCTGTGAGCCGCTTACCATGTAGTTTATTGACTGTTTATTGATTTGGTCATATATATAATTTGGATTTGAGGCTGGCTGTGTCCTCCTCGTCACTTCAGGTCCTCTTCAACTTCTTCCAGCAGCTCCTCGAGCTCAACGCCGCTGGGCCTCCGTCCGATCAGGGGCACCATCCAGGCAGAAATTGTGTGTTTTTCGAGGTGGTTAAGTAATGTTAAGATATGTTAAGTATAGGACAGCGGTTTAAAACATGTTTAAGCATATTTTGACATACTTGTATAATAAAATATATATATAATTATATATTTATAGAGAGAGATCCTTTTAGGCTTTGTTCTGACGATTTAAAGGCGTCTATCTATTTTTAAATTTTGTTTTGAGAGATAAAATCTGAATCCCTTGTGAAGATCGGTACGATTGAACCTTAACAACATGCCAGCCTTGTAGATGGCGGGGCAAGAAACTCTTTGGATGGACGCTTTTGAAAACCAAACAACAACGAACAAATGGATATTTGTCGACCATTGCCAAGTAGCCTAACTAAACGTGGAATTGGATTCATTAATTGTAAACTGAGGTGGTTGCGCTTGCCGAGTCAAATGTTGAAATGTTACATTTCGTGTATTTTCTCAAGAACGTGTATTCGTTGAAAGGAAAGAGGCACCAACGTGTTCAATCTCCATAAGTTGACCTGATTGTAATGATAAACCATTGAGAACCATTTCAAAACATGCATCACTCATGATCACTCATAGATCAGCCAGGATACAAGATATGGTTTTTGTGATTTACGAGACGTCCACATTCGTGTCAAATAGAACCTTGATTGTATTGATATTCACACAAGTTACTAAGAATATTGGAACATGTTTTTATATAGCTGATATTATGATTATTATGTAGCATAATGCTGCTCTATAGTGGGATCGGGTAAAATGATAGTCCGAACCAATCGAAATGGTTCAACGTCCCGTCGTTGAATCCTGACCACATCAACAATTTGTTCAGGTCTACCTGAGTTGCAGGACATGCCCTAGTTTTGCCACTCAAAGAATGGGATTTCCCGTGATTCATGTTCTTGGTTGGAAAAAGTGGAACATTCCACATATTCCACATATTCCACGGTTTATCAACTAGTCTTACTATGTTTTTACTGTTGAAAGATATCGATTTCCGCATGGAAAAAACATGAAAGCCACCTCCAAGGACCACGTCCACGTCAACAACACGCAGCACCACCTCCTTCACCTACACGGCTCCATGGCGACATTACTGGCCCCGCACAACGGTGATCATTTAAGGAGGTTTCCGTAGTGGGTACCCCAATTCATCCAGGTCATTGATGACCATGACTTAGTATTGAAAGATATTCAAACCTATTGAAACCTATTGAAACCCATGGTTTTGGGATTTTTGGGTGCCACAGTGCCACATTTTTAGAACACCTCCGAGAGTTTTGGTTCAGCAGGCACCACTCCGACCAAAATTTGATGGTAATTACTGAGGTTGGTGGTTAGCGTAACCAACCAATCATAAAATCTCATTGTCTAAGGTTTGTGACTTGCGAAGACCCCCTGAATGCTGACTCCCAAATACGGTTTATGAATGGTTTATGATTATGGATGGTTTATGGATTGTTTATGATTGGTTTATGGATGGTTTATGAATGGTTTATGGATTATCCATGATTCATAATCCCTTCCTTTTGATTCCTTTTGATATTATAAAACAATATAAACCATCATAATATCACATCTAATATATATATATAAATTATTAAATATCATAGTCCCTTCCGTTTGATATTAAAGATCCATAAAGAATCATAAACAAATCATCTGCAACTTCCCAATTTTTCACAGATCTCCTCATGGATTCCATGGATTCCAACCAGCATCAGCCAGGTCTTGGAGGGCAAATGTCCAGTGCCTGTGGTGGACAGCACCGTGAACGTCACAGACCCTTGCCTCGTACACCCGAAATTTCGCCAACGTCAGGTCAATAGCAACCCCAACACAAACTATAGAAAAGTAATATATGAATGGTTATGAACCTGGATGAAGTAAAATATATGTAAATATTACGTAAACATCATCCGTAGTGAATCTTGGAAACCCTGTTCTATCTTTTTGGGGCTTGCTAGAGGTCATTTTCTTCAGCGTGGGAACGATGGTCATATAATAAGTGGATCGAAACGTGGATCGCTTGGCCTGATATCGTTGTCCAAGGATTGTTTCGCAAAAGGTCCTGGTGAAACTTGTACGTTGCGATGTATCTATGGGTATGTTGGTGAAGCATCGCTCTACACCTGCACTGCAAGTGACTTGGCTGGCGCGACACAGAGAGTTCATATTTTTTGGGAGATTCAATGGAACATTGACTGCTTGTTGCGACTGGGGGGTATATGGATACGTGTGTATGCACAAAAAATATACTCTCTCTCTCTATATATATATATTACATACCATATTACATATATAACTATATATGTATATATGGGTTACCCAGCCAAACATGTGTCATTGGTGAGATACGTGTTGGCAGCTGGCCGGTGGTTTTGCATGTCGTTTCCGTTTGTTTTTATTTGCGTCACCGTGTTTTATTTATATTTAGGTTTGACGGCAGGGGTAGTGTTGCTGTGGGTTTTCCTGGGGTGCATCTGTGTACAATATATATGGTAGCATTTGTTCACCAAGGCAGTCAAACAGCACGGAGCATCACAAGACGTTGGCAAAACCAAGTTTGCAGTTTCAAGACATTTTCGTCTTGGGGTACATGGCAAGGTGTTTAGCTTGATTTGTTTTGCCCTTGGTTCCACAAGTGTCCACACCACTTTGAATCAAAATAGACTTAGACCCTGAATGACCCTGATATCCCCACTTTTTTGTTGGTTGATGTCCCGCAGTTCTATGGCCGATTTGGAGGGTGTTTCAGGGGTCCTACTTATCATTTCTGATTCTTGGATGAACACTGATACAACCTGGTATTAAATCCACCCAAATACGTCAAAGGTGATGCCCTTTAAAAGGATATGTATATGTGTATGTGTATATCATACTGTAAACATATACACCGTTAGGGCAACAGTTGCGCTTGTTGAGCTTCCGACAGTGAACATGTTTGCTTTCTTCTTTTCCAAACCCTTTCCCCTTAGAATCCTAGCATGGAGCTTTGTCGTACCCCGGTCGCATTTCCACCCTCCAAAAGCTTTGAAATCTTATATATATTAGTATAGATATTTATAGATTATAGATTTAAAAGAAGGTGACAATTGACCATCCCACACCTGCCACACAAAATGGACTTGGAAATGTGATCCGCGGTTGACCGTGATGGATGTTTCGTAAAGCTTTCAAGAAGCATAAGCTTTGTTCTTCCTGAAGTATATATATATATATACGCATTTTCACCTATACATAAATCTAGGTAAATTATAACGGCCACTACGACCTCACTGGAATCATGGTTAGTAAGGTGCATCATCCCCAAATAGCCTTATTTCAGGTTAGTGAAATATTACAATTTACTCAGATAAATGCATATATATATATGTATATATATATATATATACATGTGCACATATGTATATGCATGTACACCAGCTAGCCCGCAGGCACCGATGGAGAAGTCTTTGTTGGTACTCCTCCCAGCTGCGTCCAAAGCACAACCACAGTAGCTTGGTGAAATCTGGGATTGATGGATATTGATGGTGTCAACCACGGTGTCAACCCTGAATAGACCATGGTTCATTAACCGGGGGGTACTTTTCAAATAGTGATAATCTGAGACTTCATTGGTACCCCGGGTTTATTGATCCAGGGTTGACACCATTGTAAATGGGGAAGCATGATCGTCATGGCGATTTCACCAAGAACATGAGATCATATGGTGATTTTGTGACATATGGATATATGGCAGTGTGTCAAAACCTGGTACCCCTAGTGAACATCAAAATAGCTGGTAAATGGATGTTCATCCCACTAAAAATGGTATTAATAGGTATTGATCCATACCCATATATATATATTATATAATCCTTGTTGCAATTTCCTCTCCAGAATCGAGGGGGCTGGCACCCCAAAAACCTTCGATTCTGGAGAGCCCTCCTGCACCCCTACTTTGCTACAAAAATCAAAGACCATGGGCTGGCAAGCACCCAAAAACAACCCATTTTTGACATTTTTGGACTGTATCTTGGTAGGTTCCTGATTCTGCAAATGGGGGCCCCAACAGTCAGCCGAAAGTGTACAAAACCTTACATTTTGGTCATGGAACTGATTTTGTAGAAATAAGGCTGGCGACACCCTAAGGTCTTTGATTTTCTAGTAAAGCATGCCCCTCAATGTCATATCTTCAGATCTTGATTATGTAGTGGTGAGAGATGGTAGGAGGGAATGACCTTGATTCTGTAAAGGATAGTTTCCCTGAAACCCTTTTTGCCCAACATGTAAAACTTGTAAAAATTGTAAACACATTCATGCTACAAAATCAAAGACAAAAAATATCTCTACAGAATCGACTCTAACACAAATCTCTACAGAATCATCCTGGAGGCTTTTACCCCCAAAAAAATAGCAACATGTATTTTTTGATGCTTTCACATGTGAGGATATTGATTTTGTAGAAAACATGAATTTTCTTATCAGTTTTTTTTTTTCTGTGGAAGGTTCTTGATTTTGTAGAAGGTAACATCCTAGTTTGGAGAGCAGACATTGATTTAGTAAAGTTTTTTTTGGTGCCTGACCTTGGGGCCTTCTACTGAATCAAGGGTCCAGCACCTCCCCCCTAATTGCAAGGGGTATTTATATATATATATATGTATGGGAATAGGGTGATTCAAACAGCAGAACTGGGGTCATCTCGGATAATCCAGGAAAACATTGTGATTTCAGCAACAACAAATTGGGTGGTAACGACGTAACGATGGTGATTTGGGATGAATTTAGCGACATCCAGGGCCGACACTTCACCATCAAAGATTTCGGAGGATCTTTCTACATTTGCCGAGACTGGCATTATCTTGGTGTCAATTTTTCCCCTGTGACATCGGTATTTGGAATCATATATCACGTGGATGTTGGTCTTGTTTTGAGAGCCAGTACCATGGACAACACTGGCGCGAAAATATTGTGGATATCAGATGATATCAGATGATATCAGATGCTGCTGCTACATGATTTTACCACTGAAAGCTGGAATCGTGACCAAAATCATAGCTGGAACACCCCATATGCCGTAGTGTACATGCTTGGTGAAACTTACTTGGCCAAGTTGATTCCGCAACAACGTTTTCAACCACGAAGCTAGCCAACCACCAAACATCAACTAAGCATTGCCCACCAGCTGGTGGTTTCAAACATGGTGCTGAGACCTAATGTCTTGAAAAGTCATTAAAGGTTTTCAAAGTCACCGGCCAGTATCAATGAACACAAAATGAACTAAAAACCATTAAAAAAAATAAACAAAAACATATAATAACTTATATGTAATTATACCCATATAGTACTTCTACAACTTATCATGTGTTGCTAGATGAAACCAAGTCACTATATGGACATCTCATCAACCCATCGAACCTCCTGGCTGAGACCTTTACTGCAACCACCACATCCAGCACCACTTCGCTGACGACCACCGTCACGGTTCTGGTGCGTTGCACTGATGGCATTCCCTCGGGCGTCGGGGTGAATGCCACAGACTGCTTCGAGCTGCTCCTGGGACATCGATGGGCGGCGTAAGATGGGTTTGTGAAAGACAGTTTCGAAAAAGGAACATGCGTATATATATATATATACATATGCATATATATATATATATATGCATATACAAGTAAGAGATAGATAGATAGATATTATATATATATGTCTATCTATCTATATATATATGTGTGTGTGTTTAGACCGAGAACTCCACAGCTCTATTTTGTTAAATGTTTAGATATTTGGAGGGTTTTCCATTTGGAGAGAGAGAGAGAGAGAAAATCCAACCAACATGATAGTTCAACCAGCACAAAATGCGGCTTGGATTGGGGTTGAGGCACGATTTTTCAAGACTCCATAAAAACATATAAACATTCAAACAAATACTGTATCCATTTTGGTCAGTTTGTTTGTCCAAACCCATGGGCCCAAAGATGCCCTCCTTTGATCCTCAAAGGTACAACGGACAGAGCTGCAATGCCACATGCGTGGCACCGTTCGAGGGAGGGCCCATTGAGTATGTGTGTAGCTTGGCAGTGAAACCACACCGCCAAACAGTGGAGGCTTCACAAATCAGGAGTATATGATGATAGTATGTGTATATTAAAATAAAAGCTAAGCTAAGATTTTATGTGTGTTAAAGCTTTTAAAGCCTTAAGAACTAGCAGAGATCATCCTGGATGCTACCCCTTTCAAGGCGATCCCTCGACGGCATCTCTGACGGGGCCTGAACTCACGTGCAAACTCAAGGAGTGCGAGGCGGGACATGTGTAGAAATCAAACTTGTTTCAGAATGTGTATATTGGTTTTATATATACATGTAGTATTAGATGTTTGTATTTGCAAATGCAAGTTTTTTTACCTATACATATTTATATGAATATTATTAATATTATTATTATCATATATGTATGCATTTATTAGCTCATTTATTCACTGATTGTATCCACAGTTTTTAACACCTGGATCAATGCCGACCTATTTTCGCGAGGTCTTGAGATAGCCAAAATCGGAGGGACCATGAGGGCCCAACATCCAAAATCAAGGTCGATTGATTTCCAAGTAATGCGTATAGCTCCAACAGTTGGGTAACCTGGTAACCTGATGTACCTGGAAGTTGGAAATAGTTGGGTCTTGGGACCGGTCCTTCGCCATCAGTTTCATTTTTTCCAGAGTCTGACATCGTCTGAGATCTTATGTTCTTGCACTGGTCAATGTGTTGTTCTTTGTTTCTTTTGCGTGTGTTTCACATTTGTTTTACATGGTTTATTGATTTCCATCATCAGCTTCATCAGCCATCAACCATCAAATTTCAGGTCTCCCAGCTGCCCAGCAATTTGAGCACGGACGATTGCGTGACTCGTCTGAAATTGGTACCGATGTTCGTTGCTTGAGATTTGTTTTTGCTCATGGAAAATCATGGGAAACCACGGAATATGATCTTCCCAACTCATTTTTCTTTCAGTTTTTTTTTGTTGAGTCTTTTGTATGGGTGGCAGATCCAGAATCCCTGCTGACCCTTTCAGCATGGAAGTTTTCTGGTTGACAACCATCCAGTCAGTTGACAATTTTGTTTTTGTATGTTTTTGTTTGTGTCATGCTTCTTCTTTTACACGTGCCCCTGCTTCCTGAAAATAAAGCAGTGTGTGGCCGGGTTTTGAAACACGTATATATATATATATAAATTATATATATATATATATACACAAAACTATATATATATATACATACACGTACGTTATTTATATATATATATATATTCATATTCTTGTATTATAGATGGTCACCCCTTATATATATAGATATGTGTGTGAATAAATATGTATATCTGCGTGTGGACCCGATGCAGGGAGAGTATGTGTATATAATTATATATATATATATATGCATATGCATATGGACGCGATGCGGAGAGAGTATACATTCACACACACATGAAATTATTAATATATAATATAACTAATTCATATATATATATATTGGAACCTTGCCGTTTTAGGTACGGAAGCATGTAGAAGTGGAGGTGAACAAAATTGGTGTCGCGTCAAAAGCACGCACCCCAAGGAAGTCAAAGAAAATATGCAAATATCCGCGAATTCCCCCCAGTAAAGTATGTATATATATATAGATTTGGCATGATTTGGCTGATGGCCCAAATCGCGTGGGCTGCAGACATCCGCTATCCGCTTTTTTGTTTCCAGTTATCATGGCTGCTGCTCACAATATCGGTCTGGAAATGAGGTCGGGAAGGTGGTTGGAGAGTTCTGCAGCTTGGCTTGTGAAGCTTTCCAGTTGCCACCCGGTATTTTCATGTATTTCCTTTGGGTTGCAAACGGTTGCAAGATGTTTGCCGTGGGACCAACGAACTAGCTGGAACTAGCATATGAACTAGCTGGGGCCCATCACCGTAGAGTGGTGTAGGTCAGACGTCCATGTGAAAGAGGCGAAAAAATAGCATGAGGATGCCCTGTGTTTTTTTTGTTTCTGAATTGGTCAACTTGTCAACCTTTGGGGAAGGTAAAAAAGTGGTTGGTATTGGTTGAGTAGGGTTATCAGCGATGCCCCTTGGAAATCCCACAAAACATGGGCCTGGTTTCCAGGATGTTGCAGGTAAACCCCCTGTTTGGTCGATGCAACCCCTATTCGTGCCAGACTACACCTGCGACGCAGGCACTTTGTCTTGCCCCCTGGGCTATACCGGGCAGGCAGGGCAGGTATAAACATGTATAAACCATTGGCTGCCCAAAGTTCTAGAATTTTCCCAGCTCATTTCAGATCCTAAAATGTTCCAAAATGACGAGCCATTTGATGAGGATCTTAGCTGAATCATATGTTTTTGGGCGGATTACCCAACCAGCAACAGACCTCGATAGTTTCGAACAACCTCGTGGCTGCCCCATAAATGGGTGTGTGTGTATATATATATATGTCAAAGGGAACTGAACACTAGGACACTTGTGATGTACATGCTTAATTGTATATCTGGACGCCGTACTGGCTCAAGTCCGTGTGCGAGGAAAAGGGTCCGAGCTGCGCTTGCCATGCCTCAT
>Ga0126342_10022918_pt1 | contig 10264 bp, 13 predicted proteins | sample Cyp1metagenome_FD_92528 | JGI IMG/M metagenome (GOLD analysis project Ga0126342, IMG submission 92528) | Coral microbial communities from Lord Howe Island, Old Settlement Bay, Australia - Cyphastrea 1 metagenome | ecosystem: Host-associated > Invertebrates > Cnidaria > Coral ... | reverse complement strand
TCTGGATCCTTCTGGATCTTCTCGGATTCTTCAGCCTTATCCAAACTTCGATACCGATTGTTCCCTGGAAGATCTGTGTCAAAATAGCATTCTTCTCCTGATCTTCGTTTTTGCTTTGGGACCTTTTTTGTGAGTGGAACATACTGGAACCGGAAAAAGTTTCCATCTTCAGAAGGATTGCCAGCACATTGTTGGCAAAAAAATAGAAAATATTCATGCTGCAAAAGTTGCATGAAAAAAAATGGATCCACCTCCGAAAAGGAGGAGTGAAGACGACTAGAGGGTAAAAACCCTACAAAATGGCACTGGGAAAAAGGCAGTTAACGCTGAGGTCTTGACAAGATAGAAGCTCTACAAAATGGCTCTGGGATTTTTATATGTTTTATAGAATCATGAATGCACTGGTTTGATCATTTTTTAACTAAATTGTCAAAATATTTGTGGATCAAAACAGGTGACAGGCACTACCATTTTGTAGAGCCATGGGTTATATTCAGACCATTTTGTAGGATGGAGACTGTGTACCAGAACCATTTTGTAGAGACAGGGGTTGGTTCACTACAAAATGGGGCCCCCCAACCCCCCCCAGGGAATGGGAAGGAGGATTATATATATATATATCCTTGGTCATTGGGGCTTATGAACCAACTTCTGAGGGGCACCACATTGTGAGAAATATAGGCGGAGGCGTTCTTCTTGGTGGAATGGTGCCAGTGAAGCAAGAATGACGGAACGATTTTGTGGGAAGCTGGCAGGCGACCGGGAGCTTCTGAAGTGGTTCTCAAGCTTGCAGCCAGCGCCTTAAACCAGTTCCTCCATGCCAAGTGCAGTCGCAAAGGTTTTCACCACATGGCGCCGCAAGGCCACAGAACATTCTGCTCCACCGCACAGCGCATGAAACTTCCGATGCCGAATTTGAGGAACAGTTGGGGGCTTAGCCGTTGCTTATCCTCCAAAGGTGACCCCCTCAATGGTTAAGAAGTGTCAATAAGCCCCAGTGGTTCTGGGTGGTTGATAAACCCCCGATATAACCCTTGCAGGGTTATGGGGAGGGTTGGCTGAATCCCAATTTTTCTCATGTTCGACAGGATTGCTGGAACATTGCACCTGGCATTCATTTATGATTGGAAACCATGAAAGGTGCCCAATTTTCAGACAAACCCATATTAACGAGATTTCCAAGTGTAGTACGCAAGGACAAATGCCACTTGCTTAGGGTTTCTATTAGGGATGATTCTTGTGTTTGCTTATAGAGTGGGGCTACTGGTATGAAGTAAATCATCCCGAGAGTCCGTGCATACCCAATTTAATAACCCACTATTTTTTCAGAGATTTTTTATGGCCTTGTGGATGTCCACATTCAGAACCACCAGGAAAAATGCGAAAAGTTGGAACTTACAGTAGATTCAGTAGATGTTGTTTCTTTTTCATCTCTTTTCGGGGGATTCAGCTATAAATTTGATCCGTTTAAAGACGCTTGTCCAACTTTCAACTTTCACAACTCTCATTGGATTGCTTTAAGGGAAAATCTACGGGAAACTCTATATTTGGTCGCAAAAATAATTGTTTTCCTGTAGCCTTTACCCTCTAGATCTGCCAAATTCTACCGAGGGTGCAGTCCAGCAAGTTCCTATCAGATATGCTTCAGCTCATGCGCTGCCAGTACCGTGACGCCATGTATCCGGATCCCGCGCGGGACTTCGGCGAAATGGAGGCGAGGCCGGGAAGATTTCTTGGAGGGGATTTGACATATCATTGGAAGCATAACTTGTTTTGGGAGTTTGATCTGGTTTAATGATTTTACTTCCAGGAGCCAACCATGTTTGGAACCCATCAGAATCCCCCACAGAAGCAATGTGGTTATGGTTTGATGGGGGTATGACCCCCCAATTCTGTTGGGATAATAGAAGTCGAACTTTTCAGGTGACTTATGTTCATTTTTCCAGACACACACAGATATATATATATATATATACACGATATATATATATATATATTACAGTATATATATATACATGGCTCATTTGGGATAGATTTTGCATGAAATCTCCGGTGATGGGTCAAAATTGATGGTTTCATCGCAGATTCGAGTTTTCATTTACTTAGTAACTTAGTATTCGCCCATATATTCACCATCCAATTGACTTGAATCCCTTAGGGCCCCATGTTGGTGCCATAGATGGCTACGCCCCCCTCCGTTGAGGTGTCCATCATGGCTTTCAGCCCTTTGCTGGATCCATCCTGCCAACCCGAGCACTGCAAGGAGAATGGCGGATGGGTCATGGCTGCCGAAGAGGTTTCATGGGTAATAGATCGAATATGGTCGAATGATTTGTTCACAATTCAGCCATTGGTCAGTGTTCTTGTTTTGTTTGGACAAGCCAAAGTTGATGTGCGTAACTTTTGGTGATGAAATGTTGTGCAATGCTACTGACATATACTGACATATCTTGAAATTAAATGGTCATGAATCATGAACCACTGGGTGTGATATCCCCACACCAAATGTGGGAAAATAAAGCAATTACTGTTACTAGGTATGATGTACCTCCAAGAAGAGTCACGGAATGGATGGGACAATTCACAGGGCAACTGCTATATATAGGTAGATTATGTTATAATATATATATATATACAGTATGTATAATATGCATACATTATATATATTATGTGGATTGTGAAAGCCATGGATTTGCTGCACATGTTCCCTGACAAAGCTAGTGAGGGAAACTTGGCCGAGGACTGGGGAAGGCTGACCAACGATTTCCAGCTACAGACGGTGAATGCGGGCCACATGGATTGCCTGCAAGTTCAAGCAGCTCGACTGGCTGGGATATGGGATTTGCGGGGGCAAGCATTGGTGATCTTGGGCGGTAAATGTGCAAGTAAAAAGAACGCTACACTGGGGCGGAGTGTATTTGACCTGGCCACATGCATGGCGGTTTACTTGGGAAATTGTTCCAAAACATATTCCAAAATGAATTGGTTTACAGTAAGATTCCCATTCGCCCAGGTGCTCCGACCATTTTTTTTGCAGCATCTACTTGCATGAGCACGTAGCGCTGGCAATCATCACATGGAACCACCTGACAATGCTGGGAGAGAGCTGGTAGGATTAGTGATCACCCACTGAACTCCTGGAAATGCTTGGGCTGGCAATTCATGGCAAATTGAGTAAGCATCAGTTGGAAAGTTGAAGAAAAATGAAGAAACAGCTGGGGGTCTTGCAAAGTTAACAGGAAGCGTTGCTCTAGGCATCTCTAGGCTCCAGGTTCCTTGTTCTCATGGCATACAGGTGCCTCGTTGCATCACTGGGCGAATTGCACTCCGAAACACGATGGACAAATATTGATGGGATAAGTCGGATAGTCAATACTTGCAGATTGACCAGCCAATCTATGGCGAAAAAGTCTGATTTATACCTTGATGGCCCCAGAATGGTGCCCAAAAAATATCAACAAATGGTGGTCTCGTCCAGCCGTCCACTTGGCGTTGGGCAAACCTAAGGCTGTTCCAATTCTGTGGGATGGTGTGAAGTTGGAACCGCATTGCCCCTTTTTGTCAGAGGCGATGGCACAGGTTTTTCATGGGGTCCAGCTTGAAATCCCCAACAGCTATAGCTGTGGTACAGGGGCCTCACAACAACCTCTGCAAAAGATCCGTACAGTAAAAGGAAACATTCCAAGCATGGAATTTCAACCTCAGGAATTGCAGTGCTATGCCCCTGATGAATGGTAGGAACAGGGCTCAGGTTGGAAGATTCCAAACTGGTTGGTGGGAGTCTACATATCTACGTTCATTGTGCAAACAGGCATGCAATGAAATAAATGATGATACATTTCTCTGCAGTGACTTTCATAGTTTTGCGGCCCGTGTAGCCTCACCAGCAACCCATTGAAAATCCATAAGCACATGAAAATGTAATAGACTGCATAGATCCCAAGAAAAACCCTAGAAAACCTATAGAAATTTTATGAAATTTTAACGAAGACTTCAGAGCCATGACTCCACGATTGCAGGGCGTGGAAATGCATCGAACTTTGCAGAACTTTGCACAGGCCCAGCCGGGTCGGGGATCCTCTCAGACACAGGCTGCACAGGCCCACGGAAACAACGTGAAACAACCAATTTTTGATCATATAGTGATTTCCTATGTCAGCTTCGGTTCCCAGGGGGTCGTGAATGATGCTTCTGTAAGGATGGGAAACACATGTTCCATCAAAATCGTAGGGACTTGTTATTTGAATTCGGGACATTCGAATTCACCATGGAAGAGTTGTCGAATCTTGGAATCCCTGCCCCGTGGCTGCCATTGTCATATATAGATCTCTTGTTCATGCTGATGCCAGTGGTTTCTGATTTATTTTTCGAGCCCCTGAAAAGTTCATATCCCCAGTTAGGGCTTAGGGGAAACTCTAGAAATGTAAATAAGAAAGCACCAACGGAATTTAGAAATTGGGCGGAAGACCCAACAGGAAATCTCGACATTTTGCAAGCCAAAAGTAGTTTCCATAGTGAAAACCAGGGCCTCCGGTTTCAATTTTTCCTTCAACCCACTCCGGTTTGACAGTCAAGGTTCAAGCAAAGCAGCGGGGGGAAGGCGTTTGCGAGCTCTTCGCAAGGATCTGCAAGGAGATCTGAAGCAGCGGGCCACGGAGTGATGGGCATCCAGCTACCTAGGTATCCATATTCTATCAACATTACTGAGGAGCCAATCAGCTACGCATTGAGTTTACTAACCACATTATTGTACTAGTTCTGTGATGTTTTATGATGTTCTACGTTGGAGAAAAACATTTTACTCATCTGCACTAGCAATAGGAATATCACAATTGAAATCATCAAATTTCAAATGAATCTACGCAATAGTTTGTATATCTTACATTCTGGGGATGATGATCCTATATGATCCACACTGAGTCTACGAGTGTTGCGCGGTGTTTGAGGTGAGCCATTGCGTTGTTTGTTTCAGTTGATGTTCCTTTTGGAGATCACATGACCATAACCATGGTGAACTGGAAGGAGAAGCAACAGCAACCAGACTGGGGCAACATTGGTTTCCCAATCTGTTATTTTTGTAGCAATTGAAAATGGATGAGACTGGTCATGAAAATAGGTAAACCATCTACAAAGGGGCCGTTCTCCATGTAGTTATTTTCTAGATTACTAGTGGGCAACCCAATTTGTCATATTGCATTTTTTCCAGTCTGCGCAGGACTTGCTGCAGTTTCTCTGAGGCTTCACGAGGCTGAACCTTCCGGGAAAAAAGTTGGGGCCGCTGCGTACATCGGAGAATGGCTTGGTGAGGCTCTTCTTTCAACGGGGTGTGTATACATAATATATATATATATACACACACTGTATTTATACATATTAATAGAATATGATGTAATAGAATGTAATATAATATAAAATAATATAAAAAATACATTATATATATATCATGTGTCGTATAATATATATATATATATATATTTTTATATATTATATATATTGCATTTATTTAATGAATGAGGGTATAACCCATGGTTCTGCGGGTTCAAGACTTGTCGGGCACAGGTTCCTGGCATACTCGAAGAATGCCGCCTTTTCATCGCCAGGTAGGCCAGAGAACAGGAGCCTTGAAAAGGCCTATGAAGAATTCCACCTGCTGGGGTAGTTGTACAGTAATCCCTAAAAAGATGCCTTGCTAAGTGTGAAGCCAGGCTGATAGTCTGGGAGTTCGATGATATTTACATATATGTACCTCATATTTCCAGGTTTTCAACTGTTCTATCTATGACTTGAGGTTAGTATAGTTTAGTATATACTCAGCAGGCGCCCTTTTTTCAACAGCTACCCATCGGAACTTTCTCTGCGAGCTTTGAAATGGTGCCATGGCGCCTCTCTGTCGCTTCAGCATTGTTTGGGGGCCCCAGCCGGCGATGCTTGGGAACGGAGATATGGAACATTGGATGGACATATACGATCATATATGGGAATACGGTATATCATAGTATATCTGGAAAATATGGGAATACATTGGGAACAAAAAAACATCTATGACTGGAGGTTGTATAAAGTCATATTGGGAAAACAATCTGTAGTCTATACATCTGGACAGACTATATAGTGACCTCACTGGAATCATTGTTTTTTAAGCGGAATCATCCCCAAATGGCCTTCCTACAGGGTTTTGAGATCGACTACCTGCAAGCTAGCTGCAAGCCTTCGCAACATTTGACGGAATAATATGGTAAACATTGGTAAGCTCAATGCCATAAACTATTCCCAATATGACCATAAATGGGTTTTATTTCAAACCAATCATCATCCATCACCGTTTTTGTTGTCAGCTGAATCCCCACAGTATCCCGCTCTTCTCTGGGCTCCCCACATTTAATCCGCATATACACAGTAAAGCAATAGTAAACCATCTGGAAAAATCTACCATAAATGGGTATATACGGTATATATATATACACATATGGTACAACATGGTACAACCAACAAAATGCAGGGTGGTTTACCGTTTTACAGATACCCTTCTCAAGCGGTTGATGGTAAGGGATCCGCACCTAGGCTCTTGGGGAACTTGCTGCATGGTCAGGCCAGCCGCGGAAGCTCGGAGTTGCTTGACCAGATCTGATGTGACCGGAATGATGGTGAATTACTGCGGGTAGCTATCCCAACTTGGCCGAACTATGCCGAAGTGCTCAGGTTTCTGAACCATTCAACACTTTTTCCTTGGACCCTTGGAATCCAACGGTGGCGGGTTCCAATGGCACAGGAATTGGGCCACAGCCACGACAGACCTGACACAGGCGACAGGGGACACCGAGATGTAGTAAAGATTAGATAAGGTGTGATCTTAACAATGATAACATTGATCATTAATGCCAACCCTGGATTATTCAACTCCTCGGCTGTTTAATTGGAGGGACGCCATTTGAGTATCAGATGATCACTATTTGGCCCCCCCGAATTAATCAACAATAATGATACATGTTTTTGATAAAGAATGATATTATTGTCATTGCTTTATTGTCCATGGATGAATTCCGGATTCTAGCAAGTTCACAACGACCTCTCCATGCTCGAAGATGTTGGTACAGGTGATCCAGATTTGCGAAGTATAGAATGGTATAGAGAAGTCATAATACATTTAGTAAGTACTAAAAGGTTATGATTTCATCTCCCAAATCATAAGTTTATGACAGATTTAGAGATATTTATGTTTTTTTTAAATATTATCTATGTAGATGTTTGTATCGCAAATAGAATAGTATAGATTTCCGATTCATATAGTAACAATAGATGTCTAGGCAAATAGAATGATGGTTGCCACAAGCCATGACCGCTCGGCACGAGGAGTCCACGAATCACAGTTTGGATCATTTGGATAGTCTGACAATGAAATACAACTGATCTAAACCATGCACACTACATATATATATATTTACACTCTTCTCTATGGAGAGGGACATTGCTCATAGGGACACTCCTGGAACATTCCTTTTTATTAATTTTAATTCGAAATATTTCAATTTAATCCCAAATAATGCAATTTCATTCCGGTCCAAATAAATGTTTCTTTATTCCAAAAAATACTTGTTCGTTCATGTTTTTTTTAAGGTTTTTTCGAATGATGATTTCAAGATTTGTTGTTGATTTTTTAAATTTCGATTTGTTTTTGTTTTTTAAATTGTCTTTTTGTTTTTTGTTTGTTTTTTTTAGTTTTTTTAATGTATTTTTGTTTTTTTCCTCTTTTTTTCTGATTTTGTTTGATTTGTTTTTGGTTTTTCCTGATTTTTTTCTGATTTTTCATTTTTTTTTGATGTTTTTTGATTTTTTCTGTTTTGTTTTTTAAAATTATATTTTTTGTTTGTTTTGCTTTTTGTGTGTTTTTTTGTTTTTTAAATATTCTTCTGTTTATTATTCTTATGTTTTTTCTTTGATGGTTTTTTTTTGAATTATTATATTATTATTGTTTTTTTCCGATTTTTTCGTTCAATTTTTTCGTGTGTTCTTTTTTTGTTTGTTTTTATTTGTGGAATTTGTTCTGTTTTTTCCGCGTTTTTTTATTGTTTGGAATTCGTGGCTTGTTTTTTCAGTTGTTCCGTGATATTTTTTGAATTTTTGAGATTTGTTTCAGAAGTTTTCAGATTTTTTGCAAGGATAGCAACTTTTAGGAGTAGCCCTTTGAGGAGTATCCCAGGGTTCTTTAATGATACACATAGTTGACAACTGACAATGAACTAATTTGATTGCACATGCTTAAGTCTATACAGATAAATTGATATAAAGTGAAGAAGGCATAGCATATATAGGGTCTAAAAGTGTTGCAAGTGAACATTCCGTGCCCAACAGTTGCTCTTCTGCCAGTGGCAGATGTGACCAATGTGATCCATTCCCTGCAGTTTCTGGTAGGTCAACCTACATGCGCATTGATAAGGTCCTTGGTTTTGGTCACCGCAACCACGTTGTTGGCTGTATTGCTATTCCTGGGTGTGCTGCTAGTGGTGGGAAATCCACATATTCACTAGGAAACCTAGACAACTGCATCCACTGTTTTTTTTGTCCCCTTGCCAGATTGCATTACCAAAGAGCATATCCCAGAATTGTTGGTAGAATTGCTGGTTATATGATATATATAGTTTTACTTCGTCAACCCCATCCACCTAATATTAAGTACCCCTATTCTATGGTCACAAGTAGGTGTTTTGTATCCCCTACTTTTTATCATGGTTTCTGTGGGGCTGTTTGATATTAGGGGCTTGGAATTATATCTAACTGATAGTACGCGAATCTCCACCATAGTTAGTTAGTTATACCGTTTTTCTCTCGTTATAATGTCTCACTTTTTTCTGGGTCATGCATATATATATATATATTATATATGTGTGTATGTATATAAATATGTATATATATATATATATATGTATATATATATATGTATATATATATACCTTAGGGTAAACTAACCATAGACGTGGAAACTCCGCAGCGTTTTCAGAAGGGCTTTTGGTGCAAACATGGGGTTTGTTTTCCGCGCGGTCGCCGGTCAGGACATGGGGCCCATGGGGCCCATAGGGTCCACGAGGCGAGGAGTTGTGATTGTGGTGGGACTATGATTTTCATGATGTGATGTCTATTGATAATAGTATTATTATTATTAACTATTAATTATGGTAGTAATATGACATGAACTATTGATAATAATCATACTATTGATAATAGTGAACTATTTCTATTAGTAATAGTGAACTATTGATAATAGTAGTGATGGTAGTACAAAAAATCAAAGGTAATAGTGTGTATAATTTAGTTGTTAACGATATAGTGATAGTTAATAATGCTGAATTATTGATAATAATCATACTTATTATATAATAGTTAACTATTTTGATAGTTTTTCCCCATGGTAGGATTAGTACTATTACTAAGATAACTATTTTAAAATAATTGTTTTTATAATAGCTATTGAGCAATCACATGATGGTTAATGACTACTACTTATGAATACTTATGATAACTGACTATTACTGACTTAGTACTTTTGACTACTTATGATTCATGGTATAGTGATTAGTGCTATTGTTGATGTTATAATGATGTATGGTGTAGAAATTAATGATTAATGACGAGTCAATAGTGATGATCGATTAATAGTGGTCATACATGCTGGCTAATGGTGGTTAATGGAATTACCCTCCCGCAGTCAAACGCGGTTGGCTGGAAAATCCATGAACCAAATGGAGGTTCTTAATGGGAAAATGTTCATTGCCACATTTGATTACCGGAGGGTACATAGGTAACGATGGGTACTGTAAATTTTTGTTCAGTCAATTTTTTTGGACTCATGGAATGCGAGAGAGAGAGAGAGGAAGTGATTCCATTTTTTTTGATTTAATATCATTTGCCGTTGACTTTGTGTTAAAACATCTTAAAACCTCTATGGGGGACATCCCAATTGCCATGATCACCTTGAGGTTCCCAACGCCCCAGGATGAGCATGATCATGGGCGTGATGATCACCGAGGCGTCACCAGCGATTCAACTGACCATGTTGATTCTCCCTCCAACTCTCGGGGATTGGCAAATCATTTCCACTCAATGGGCCATCTAGACCATAACTATGTAACAAAGTTCCAGAGGGTGTACAAAAAATCAGGTCAGTTGGGATGATCCTATTATTGGTTTTCCCACATTGATATATTTCTCGAATTTGCCCGTGCGACAGTGACAGGTGAACACGGTGAACACGGTGAACACGGTGAACACG
>Ga0126342_10022917_pt1 | contig 10264 bp, 10 predicted proteins | sample Cyp1metagenome_FD_92528 | JGI IMG/M metagenome (GOLD analysis project Ga0126342, IMG submission 92528) | Coral microbial communities from Lord Howe Island, Old Settlement Bay, Australia - Cyphastrea 1 metagenome | ecosystem: Host-associated > Invertebrates > Cnidaria > Coral ... | reverse complement strand
AGCCACGAATCGGGGACTCGCCAGGTTTTAAAAAAACCACTTGTTAAAGTGGAATGATCCAAGGTGGTGCCCTCCCGATGTGAACGGTGATAGAAACCCAGTTCAACTAGCTCAATCTTTGATATGTGGGTAAAACAATGTCATAAACTATCCCCCAAATCATACCAATCCCAAATGGGTGGTTTATGACATTGCTTTACCGACATTATATCTACATATATCTACCATAGTTCTCCGTTGTTCACCAACTTTTTGCGATGAAAAAAAACTGGGACACCACCTTCTATAGGGGGTGATGTTCACATATCTTCGCCCCTACGTCTTCGTATCCCGCAGAAATATCACCTTACCAACCCTTCCGGCTTTGTCGTGAATCAATTCCCAGTCTTGTTGGGTGAAACCAATATACCTTAATATATTATATATATAAATATATATTATGGTAATTTTAAAATATCATATATTATCACTAATATTATCACCAATTTAACTCTTGCCAATCCTGAATTTCCTTTAACAAGATACTCTTTAGCTGGCTAGGTCTTTTTTTTTCCCCACATCATTACCACAACAGAATGACCTGTACTAAACTACCACAATCCAAGGGTTGGTTGCCCATGATACACCACCTATTTCTGAGCAAATCCAAACCATTTCTGGTGGTAAAATTCATCCCTGTTGGTTCTTGCAGATTTACATCCGTTGAATTTCTAGTGCTGGCTGCAAGCAGAGCGATAATTTTTTTTTGACGCCAGGTCAATGGTGTTGAAACCCCCATTTTCTGGGTAAACCAACATTGATCTTTCAAGATTTCCTAAGATTTCTAAAGATAGCCTTAAAAAGTTCAAACAGGAGGTGTCCTAGAGTTAGCTAAGAAAGTTTATAAGCTCAAACTTGGGTTTATGGTAGTTATATCTATAGTTAATGGCTGAATTGATATAATTGGTAATACTGACTGGTATAAGTGGCTGAATTCTATGCTTTATGGTAGATATACTGTATAATACTGATATAATTGACTATAGTTGGATGGGGTTGTCTATATGGTTACTGATATTTATAGCTGATTTCTGATGGTTAAGTTGGTTTCTAACTCCCATAACTATGGTTTATGGTAGATATAACTATAGTTAATGGGCTTTATAAACCAACTTACAACGTTCAGGGGTCCCATTGTAAGATTTCCCAATATCCTCATTCTCCAAGATTTTCCAACCCGTGAATCATCGCCTCGGCGTTGCTTTCCTTCGACACTTCCGTGGCCTAGCAATGACAACTCCCATCAGTTTCAATGGATTGGCTGGGAACATCTACTGGAAACCATCGATCTTCCATTGAAATATAGGTCCTATAGACTGTTTCCTGTAACTTTTCACCCAAACCAATTCAGAGAAACTTATGGGATTCATTTTTTTGGGTATACAATCGTGTGTCTATTGGAAAACAGAAACTTATGACATGTTCAATAGATACATCATCTTCCAAAACGATTTCTTATACGTCTTTTTATTAATGGTTAGTCTGGTGTATATCAATTTCAAAGAAATTTCTCTGCGTGAATATCGACAAATTCCTATCCGGTCCATAAATCCTAGAGTACTGGTGAAGCTCCACATTCAAATTCATCATCTGATTGAAATGCCAAGATATTGCCGATCTGTTCTCAAAAAGTAAATATGGTCAAATCATCCTCTCCAGGATCATGGTAAATAACTGGTTGGTGGTTGAGCCCACCCCTCTGAAAAATGATGGAGTGAAAGTCAGTTGGGATGATGACATTCCCAGCTGAATGGAAAGTCATAAAATTCCATGGTTCCAAACCACCAACCAGATAAGGTACATTCTAAGTTTAGTAGCCCCAGAAAACCTTCTGTCGGCTACAGAGATCGAACGACTACCCAACATTCAAGGGAGTATCCCAGTCTCATGGAGATTCAACCAACCCCAAAATTCAGCACCAAAAAAGAGATAGTTTGGCCCTTATCATTGTTGGATGTTGGTGCTTGATACGCCCCGGGGTCACATGACTGGCGAATCGGCAGGACAAAGCGGAAGGAAATCAATGGCACACGGAAAGAAATTTACACAAACATCCATAAACGTCATTTAATTGATTTATATAAATGAAAGTTTAACAAAGGATTTGCCAATAGTGGTATTACATGTGGATTTACCATCATAACTTTACAGTAAATTTCAGCATGTTGGATTTACCATCATCACCATTTGACAAGAAAGTTGCAGGAAACAGAGGTTTCACCGTTCATTGGATGGTTTTTCCTTTACATGTCTCATGAAGCCAAATCTGGGAAACAGTGTTGGTGATTGCATCAACGAGCAGATTACTGATTGCACTGCCACATCCTCTTCACCCAGGGACAAACACCCGAAAAAGACACAGGTTATAGAATCTGAACAGCCAACCCATTATTATAACCATTAATCATCAATAACCCACTAATAAACCATGGTTATTAACCATATAAGCAGTCATCTACCGACTGGTGCAATATTCCTTCCACCATTTTAAAGGGGAAAAACATCTATAAATGTGCCATTTTCCATAGCTACGTTAAATAACCAGAGGGTAATATGTTTGTTTTTTTTCCCAATGTCAGGATGCCTAAAGTTGAAGCAACTGAAGCCACCCGTGCTTGGGAACCGCTCATCTCCCATTTTGTAGGACGACAAGCAGTTCCCAAGTGAAAGAGATGGTAGCTGATTTCACGAGGTAAATTCTATGGTTTATGCTGGTTTCTGGTATCCTATATATATATTATATCAATCTATAGATGGATGTGTAAGCAAAAACCAAAAAAGGGTGGGAAAATATTGTAAGCACAAATATGATATTGACCGTTGATGATTTATCTGTTCAGGCCACGTCGAACGTTCCTTCATGTTTGATGGTTATTCATCCCCCTAAGGTTTGTGTACCATCTGGTTATTTAACATAGCCATGGAAAATCCATTCTAAATGGAGGTTTTAGAAAATCATACTTTTAAATCATAAATCATTGAACTAACTGGGGGTGTGGTTTCCATAGCTATGTTAAACAATTACTCAGAGGATATATCCCTATCCTCGCTGATAAAATCTCATTTTGATAGCCAAATTGATTTATGGTTGGTTTTACACCTGCTATTTACATCCCATAGTCAGTAAATCCTGTGTGATACTGTGGATGGTTGCGAAATCCTGCACCACCAAAAGGGTGGTTGAAACCCTGTAAATGATGGGATGTTTACCACCTATCAACTGGTGCAGGATTTCTTCCATCCACAGTAGCTCCCACGTTCCATCTGTGCCTCTCCCGCTGCCGCAGGCGCACCCTCCGCTGCAGCCATGGTGGCTCGTGGGCAAAAACACGCTGACGTGTGATGAAACGTGACCTGCCAAAGTCTGAGGTTGGAGATTCTCATCATCTCAAGTTGAGTTAGACTAAGAGATACTTAACTTATTCAACTTATATAACATATTCAACTTGATGCTTCAAATCAATCTTATGAACTGAGTTCAAGCCGCATCTGACGCGATTTTCAAGCGCAGCTGTATCCTGAAGCCGAGTGGGGTCTGCCTTCAAGATGTTCCAAACAATCCCTGCTTCAATCCTTGTATCTACCTACATCTATCCCCACAAAACTGAAGTCATGATATGTCATGGTCTCTGGTTTTTCTATGTTTTTCTGGTAGGTAGCCACTGTCACTTGGCTATATAGTATATCTTTTAGTCTGGCGAGACATCCAATCTTTGCCGCTGTAACCTGGGCCAAACCTAGCAGGCGGTGTACCCTTCCCTCCGGTTTGACGAGCAGATTTGCAATCCAATTTTTGATAATGGCCCATACGTTTGAAGCAACAGTAGAATCAATAACCAGTCACTGCGGTTTTTGGCCCAAAGAATCCAAACATTGACATTGTGCTCATTTATAGCAATCAATAAAACACACAAGCAACCACTACCTTGTAGTCACTACCTGCTTGCATCCAAAGTTTGTGATCCCCATATGTCGGCAAAATCTGCATGGCAATAGAGAGGAGGGTTTAGATCAATTTGCCATGATTTACCTGTTGGTGGTTGACAGTTTTTTTTGGGTGTTTATCATCAATCTCATTATAATTTGCCAAATAGATACCATATCGTGACACCGTTTCTAAATATTTGCGGGTAGTACTACGCCTCTGGTAAACTAACAGTTTGTTATGGAAAATCACCACCTTTAATATCTAAATCAACGAACTAAATTTGCCATTTTCAATAGCTATGTAACAAATTCCCAGAGAGTATACCCCAAAATCGTCCTTTTAAATGGGAAAATTATCATAAACCATTGGATTTTGTATGTACTATATAACCGTTACAACTAACATGTTTCGCCTTTTTCTCCATCGCTGTGGTCTTCACAACTTGCAGCTGCAACGCCCTGAGTGGCACAAATGCCATTCCACTGACCGATCCAACAAATGTTGTGGCATTAAGATATTGCTGGCGCGACCCTGAAGTCATAAATGAGGTAGTCATAGTTATTGAAAACGCGACCCTGAGTCTGAAAATAGGGTACCCCAAGAAACTATTGTTTATCTTCACCTTCCCAGTAAAGGACCCTTTTTCAGCCACCATCAATTTCAGACACACCCACATTGATTAAATCTCTCTCTTAACAGTGTGTAGTAAACAAAAACAAAATAGGCTGAGTGTTTTTAGCTTTAGAACGGTTTCAGCTTCTCAATCCGGGTATGTAATGACATAGTGGGTAACCACATACACTAAACAGTAGGGGCATAAAGCATCACCATTACCATCACCACCATCATGATCATGATCATGATCATCATTCTCATGTTCAAAGCACAAAATGAGCTCAATGGAAGAGAATCCTCAGGGGTTTGACTCTTAAAGCAAATCAGCCAAGTGAATAAAATAATATGAAATCAACCATTCTCAGAAAACTGGATTCTTTCCATTCCAGATAGTCAAGAGATTGTGTGTTCACTTCCCGATCTACCATGAGTATCCATGGGTTATATCAGGAAACCATTGCAATTCAACATATGTAAATCCGTGGAGCGGAAAGTTCCCTTACATGTTCTGTAGCAATTGCGATTTGTGGTTTCAACAAGTCTCAGGAATATCGGCTTCAAGTCCATGAACCACACGAGTCCTAGATATAAACAATAGATATGCGTTCTGAAAATTTTGGAGAACCCCCCCCAGCAATTCCAACGGATTCTCCTAACTGTCCTTACTAAAACGGCCGTAACTGGGGGTATCCTGTGTTTTCAGACAAAGCCATGTTTGTGCAAAGGTCAAAACATGGTACATGGTTTACAGTCATCCATCCCACAATGAGAATCCTTATAATGGCTATATATATACATATGTATGTATATGTATATGTATATATATATATATGTATGTATATGTATATATGTATAAATATATATATATGTATATATATATATGTATGTATATATATATATACCTATTAATTTGGTTGGTGGTTTCAATCCCTCTGAAAAATATATTGTCAGTTGGGATGAATATTCCCAACTGAATGGAAATATAAAATTCATGTTCCAAACACAAACCATTAATGGATTGATGAGCATTCCCTATCATGGACAATCCAACTATTGACGGCTGTGATAGTCGTCTCCAGCCATCTCAGCTTGGAAGCGTAGATAAACCGTGGGATCAGCTAACAGCTTCGCAAATTGGTTATTTATGCCACTATATCGAGTTGCAACTGAGTTACTCACCAGTTAACTAATCTTATGGCCCATACAAGTAGCCATTTTTTCACCATCTGGTCATATTCTTTTAACATTTGTTAGTCTTGTGGCCCATCTAAGTAGCAATTCTTATCACCCCAAACGTATCAAACGACTTCGCCCCAAACGGCCAGTAGATGCTGCCGACAATGGTCCCTTTAGGACCATCATCCAGCGATCAGGACGCTGCAAGGGAGGGTGCTGGGAAGAATTCGCGTTACGGTTGCACGGCTGTGAAGGGTACACCTGGAAGTCTGTGGTTGTTTCCCGCTTTGGAACATACGGAAGTACCATGGGAATCTATGGGATATGATTCATATTAAGATATCATGCTTCAGCAAATTCACATAGACCCTGGTACTTGGCGGGTTAGAAGGCACATTTACACCTACAGTAATCATCGTCTATTTTCAGGGTCTATGCTAATTTGATAGAGGGTAACAATTTGACCTTGGTTGTGGTTAAATTTCTATGCTTCATGACTTCACGGTGTATGAAAACATTAAAGTATCGACATTACATGGTGTTTGTTTACTGGAACGTATATTGACAGCCCATTTCTTTGAAACAATTATTATATTCAATCCCAAATCTGATTTAATCTAAGGACATGACATGATGATTTCTCATATCAGTCATATATCTCTCATATAATTTAACTGTTTTTTTGGTGCCATCCCATCTGAAACATATCAGTCAGCATCATCCCAAATATGATTATATACCCTCTTGTTATTGGTTACATAGCCATGGTATGGACGGCCCATAGAAATAGATGGTTTAACGTTCTTAAAAGCATGGTGGATCTTTCCATGGGGAACTGTTAAATAACCAGATGGTAAACATCGTTTAAAAAAAAACAGACAGACAAAGTTAAGTGGAGTCCTCATTTGGGCATTTAACAGTCGCAACATAAACTCCTCCCGTGTCACGTTCTTCCCGGGCGCTCCCTGGAGCGCACGGCTCGATGTACAGGTGGTTTCAACCACTGGCAGTCATGGAGCAATCCAACTGTTGGCTGATGAAGGCTGCGAAGTCATTTCCTCCTAAAACACCTGAAACACCAAGGGTTCAAAATGGATCCATTAAGAAAGCCACACATGAGGCAACAAAGTCGGTTCATAGATATACTGATATACTACGATATACTTATTATGGCTTTCATTTTTCCAGTACATGGATGAAACGTGTTGGAAACCTTGAAACAGACTCCAAATGGAAGTTATCATACTTGAAAACTGCTTTCCTGAATTAGTGAGGCGGGGTATCAATGTTACATTACATACATTCGGTCTTCAGGTTGCGTGTGGGATTCTTGCGGATGTGCCACCATCAAAAGTAACTGTAGCTTGCATCCATGGGAATTCCAGTATCCTAAAATGGAGGTCATATTTTTGGCCATAATTTTTGGGTATATCCCCTGAAATTTAGCCCTAAAAAATAGGCCTTATATATGGTAGGTACCTCCAATTTGGGTTCCTGGAATGGCCATTGATTGTATAGCATACAAACACTTCTGGTGTACCAGGCTTCTTGGGAGCTAGCACATTTACATGATTAGATATGTATCATATACGGATACATGTACACATTCATCTATACATTAAAACATATTGAAACTCTACTCTATCTATACATATTCCATCAACATGCAGGGGCAATGATATGTAGATAATATACATGTCTACATATCCTGTGGAAAATATTCTATTCCATCTATACAAGGAAAATGTATGAATATATATGAATATGTATATATAATTATATATATATACCATCTGGTTATTTAACAGTTCGCCATGGAAAGATCCACCATGCTATTAAGAACGGTAAACCATCTATTTCTATGGGCCATCTATACCATGGCTATGTAACAAATAACCGGTGCGTCTGCAGAAATCCAGCCGCGATTTTTCCAGGACTGGGCACCTCGATGGTCAGGTGGGTTATACCGAGTTATACCCTCTGGTTATGTCAAAATAGCTATTGAAAATGGTTATTTATAGTTGATTTACCCATTCAAACTGGTGATTTTCCATAGTTATGTTAGTTTACCAGAGGGTACCTAGACTGAGTGCTGGTTGGTCGTTGACCTACCCCTCTGAAAAACGATGGAGTGAAAGTCAGTTGGGATGATGAAATTCCGAACTGAATGAACAAATAAAAATAAAAATTGTTCAAAACCACCAACCAGAAGCGGGATTTATGGTAGATCCATCTGTAAGAATTATGCGAATCCATGTTAAATGGGTTTGGAAAGCAGCAGAGATCACCGGGGAGGGTCCCAAGTGGGAGCGAAATGGGACGCACAAATCACCCAGCTAAGTGAGATACGCTTGGGCCCCTTACCCATAGAATCCATGCACAGTAGGATACGTTTGGGCTTGCTGCGAAATATCAACATGGTGGTAACTGCATCTCCACAATTTCCATAATTGAAGGAAAGCAACCATGATCAACACCGTCAACCTTGGTGATAACCGATTTTGAGACAGACCTACTTAACATCACTTAACCAGGTTTCTGTGCCGGTAACTCGGGTAACTGGGCTTTATGAAAAATATAAATATAGTTAGATGGATTTCTAAAATCAACTTTCAAAATACAGGGGAACACCCCACTTTGCTATCTTCGACCCCCACTTCCCCGGAGAAAAACCACCGAAAAAAAACCGCTGCAGAGAGTTTCTCTCCGGTCAACTCATCCCTGCTCGCTCCACTTCTTTTCGGCTTCAGCCTGCCACTCTTCCTCAGGGATGAACAATTTGGACACCTGGAAATTATGAAGGAAAAACTATCCATTTAAATGAATCACCAAAAACCATCCATTTAGATGTGATATCCATTTACATATTTTTCACTTTTCCTTTAGAGATGTTATGGAATCACCAAACACTATCCATGTAATTCCATAACATTTCTGAAAAATGATGGAGCGAAAGTCAGTTAGGATAATTATGCCATATATGAAATGGAAAATGAAATTCATGTTTGAAACCACGAACCAGTGTCATAGATAATGGTCTGTCCTGATTTGGGGATTACGATAGAGGGGTCCCAAAATGTCCCAAAAAAGATTTTCTAAACGTGTTTCAGATTATGAAGTAGATGATATCTTCACCTTAATTTCAATGTTTCCAACTTTATCTATTGATGTCAAGATAGCCATGGGCAAGAACAGCGAACACGTTTTTTTCGGGCCCACACCAAACCATTCCCGGTATGTTAAGATATGTTTTTCGATTCATTTTTTCAATTTTCATAGGCTCTAAGGGAGCGAAGTTCTATCTATTCTGTTGGTTGCTTGAGGGATGTCACCCCCATTGATATGTAATTATCAAATCGAAATCCCACAAGTTATCACCCATAGGGTCTTCCAAAAAATGCACATAAAATCCAATAGTCTAAGAGTCCATTTATATAGGTTTCTCTAAATCACCAAAAAGTCACCATTTCATCTGCAAGTTCATCTCTAAAAAATACCAATTCCACTTTGGATACCATGTAATTCCATAATTATCCATTCTTTGGAAAATGTAATTTAATTCCACTTTGAACTTTGGTTATCACCAAAAACTATCCATTTAATTCCATAAATCCTCCAAATTCATCCCAAAGTCCCAAGAATTAAGATGAACTATTTAGATCCATGTCGTTTTTAATATCCATAACATCTCTGATTTTAATACCATTTAGATCCATATCGTCCAAGAGTCCCACGCCAGATCCCAACCGTCTAAGAACTTCACATCTGCCTGCGGCTCTTGCAGCTGGTGGACGGCCGCCAAGCGCCGGGGGTGGAGTCAGTCGTTTCATGGGCGACGAGTTTTTTCATACCAAAAATGGAGCTTTACTATCAAAAATCATAAATTTAAGATCATCAAACTCCATTTTTGATGGTTTAAGATCATCTAACCATCAGAAATTCGGGAACCGTTTCTAACCATCAAACACTTGGGAAACGTGTAGATTTGATCACTAGAAATGGAGATGAAACCAGAAAACCTAGGAATTCATAGTTGAATTATCAGTGTGATTGCACCAAAAAAAATGAGTTGGTGACTTTACCACACATTCAATAACAGTTACTTTTAACTATGACAGCTTGGGGAAAAATGGAATTTCAATATGAATAATTGAAAATTGACCATGAAACATGGGAACAACTGGAGATTTAACGGCCGAACATGGGAATTGTACTTATGTAAATATGAGTACATATGAGTATATATGAGTATATATGAGTATATATGAGTATATATGAGTATATATGAGTATATACCAGTAGTACCGCACAAGGCGGTGGCGGAAGTTTCAAAAATAGGAAACCTATAGGAGAGGTTGGTTGTCGTGAATCAGGGATGGCAATGCGAATCCACTGATGGACCGAAAGGTGCTTGAGGTCTCCTCTCTTTCTCTCTCTTTCTCTGACTATCTACCTACCTACCCATCTATCTTCTATGTATCTATCTATCTATCGATCTATCTCTCT
>Ga0126342_10022916_pt1 | contig 10264 bp, 9 predicted proteins | sample Cyp1metagenome_FD_92528 | JGI IMG/M metagenome (GOLD analysis project Ga0126342, IMG submission 92528) | Coral microbial communities from Lord Howe Island, Old Settlement Bay, Australia - Cyphastrea 1 metagenome | ecosystem: Host-associated > Invertebrates > Cnidaria > Coral ... | reverse complement strand
TTTTTTCCGACAATCAGTACTTTCGGATGTTTTTGGTCTCAATGGCCGACATCATTGGCAGTTACGAGCGGCTGCCCAACGATGCGGTGCGGGCGGTTGCCGTCGCGAAGCGACGTGAATAGTCGCCTGGGATCATCATCAACTTGATTTGATCAGAATTGCCTTCCCCGAAATGGACGGACATTGCCAGTTTGCACCCAAAACGAGGGAGAATCTTTTGAGAAGCCAAGTACAAGTCACTACACCCAGGAGAGAAATTCAAGAAGGGCCTCTGATCCTGAGCATGTTCAAACCCAAAGAGAAGATTCATAAAGATCCCATCTCCAAGTCTTTAGAACCCGGTTTTGTAGTATGAAACTTACCACTTTCCCAGCCATTTTCTTCTGGAAAATGAGAGAAACCCATGGCAACCCCAGGTCCTTCGCATGCGCCAGGTCTCCTTCGGATCCGAGAATGTGGGGATGCCTATTATAAACTGAACAGTCCGTTGGATGGTATTTCAAGCTGTTGCCAAAATGTGTCTTCACCTTTTTTCCCAAATAATTCCAAACATGCAAGAGGTGTGTTTAAAGAACGCCCCTGAAAACCCCCAAAGTTCAAGAGGTCATACCACCATCAAGGTTTGGTATGCAAATCTGAAACAAAAAACGCTCGTCCTCCTCGACAGGTCCGCAGAAGAGCATATTCTGCGGCGTCTCTCGTTCAGTGTACCCGGCCATTTGATCATAACTCTTCATCAACTCATCGATGTCACTGCACAGGGCGCTTGGAAGGTGTGGGCTTGGGGTGATAAGGGGTACCTCAATTGCTGGTCCCAAGAGGGAAGCTATGGTACTTATGTGTACTTATGTGATACTACAACTACAACACCAAAATATAGACTGAGTAGTTCTATCCTTGTATTAAAGTGCCTATATTTTACAATGTTTTGTTTGATCCGTATGCCGCTTGTAAGCCCTTGTATTTTGTGCCATGTTCCCAGGGATGCTGAAGCCTAAGGCTGGATTTTTTAAATGGGTCGCAGCATTGAAAGCTCCATTGTGGAAGACTGAACATTACCAATTGATCTGTGGAAATGCGGTTGATCTTAACTCATACCCTGCATCACCCAGCTATCCTTGTCTACGTGGTGCATTCAACTCATCATCGAAACTATGAAGGGATCATCATCCTATTTTTGTGGGATCGAACATGAAGCTCTGGAAGAAAATCACCTTGGCTTATTGGCCTTGCTTCTCCCTGATTTTTGTTGGATTTCTATTGGCCTATCCGAATCCAACCTATCTGCTATACCAGCTGGATGAACATCACCAGCTATTTTGATATGAACAGCTGGTGGTACCAAGATCTTGTTCCATAACTCAATGGCGAGTGAAAATTCCAGGCCCCCAAGCGGCACTGCGAAAAGATGTTTGTGGATGGATACCCAATGACTTGACCCATATCCAAATACGACTGTCTGTCTGAAAATGGGCTACCCCAAATGATTTGTACAAGCACTGTCCCTATCAAATTCATGAATTGAGCATAAATTGAATGGTAAATCATGGCAAATCCATACATATATATATATATATTATGATATATATATATACACCCTCCGATAATCAAACATGGCTTGCTGGAAAATTCACCATTTAGTTCGATGATGTTCCCAGCGAACGAAACCTCCATTTATGGTTGGGATTCTCCAACCGGCCACGGTTGATGACACCGGAGAATCCGCCACTTGTGCGCCTCAACTGGAGGTCGCCCCTCTTGTACTTGTGCATCATGCTGAGGCTGCCAGGCAGGCCCTGACGTTGGAAACATGGAGGTGTATCCGAGTGTATCCCATTGCCGGAACTTCCCTGTCATGCCATGCCTTGCAAACGTCTCCCAGTTGATCCTTGGGCAAATCTGGCATTTTGGATGGGTTTCAATGGCATCATCACAAGATCATTCTGGAGTTGTTATGGTTTGTATATTACTATATGTTTTTTAGATATGAACTAGGGTTGACCCCTCTATTCTCCCCTTGTCTACTACTTACAGACCAACAAAACATGATCTTTCATGTTCTTGAAGAGATATACACAAATGGATAGGAATTGCAAAATTGCAGACTGGCAGTCATTTGTTCTTCGCAATGTCTGCTTCGAAAACGAAGCAATTCGCCGAATATCCAATGATGAGCATCCAGTCTAGTAGAATTTCACTAGGAAAAACAATCTGGTCGGCATCCGGAGCGTACCGCAAGAAACCCAACCATGATGCCCATGATGCCATACACATTCGGTGATGCAGTGATGCCCCATCGTGGTTGGTTACAGTGACAACTGCATTCTTTTCCTGTGAACTGGAACCCTTCTGGATTTCATGGTCTCCAGTGTTTTTTCAGAAATCGATCCGTTGATATTCATTCGTGTTTCCAAAAAACTGCCATACATCAATCTCATGGCTGACATTCTATTGATCATAAATCAATGAGACAACATGAACAATAATAACACCATCAGTCAATTATATAATCGTAAGTATTCGCAAGTCATAATAAATCAAATATAGATATTCACAAGTCACAAATCAATCAAATCAAGCAATGTTTATCCGTTACCCTCCGGCATCATCAAACATGGTTATCTTAATAAATCGACAATCCCCTATTCATGATGGGGAAACCATGGAATACTGTGGGGAAAAAATAAAGAACTATACTATAAATATCTATAAATGTAGGTTTATAGCTAGGAAAATCATGGGAAAACAACAGTTCCATGGAAATTTTTTGGGGACCCCTTGGTACCCCTATTTCCATAAGATTCCCATACTTTTGGTTGTTGGGTCGAGCATCCTGCTGCTCGTCCAGCTCTCGACGTCGTTGCTCCCGGCCCTTTTTTTGCATCATCTGTGCCAAAAAAAAACACCAGATTATAGCCCTGCTATATACTATATATATATATATATGTATATATATGTATATATATATATATATGTATATATATATATATGTAATATCGTAACCCTCCATAAAACTATATGTATGTCAAAAAGGCGTATTGTATGTGTATGTATACATATATATATATACACAGATATAGATAGACATATATATATATGTACATGTATGTGCGGAATGCAGTCAGCCAAATATAAATTAACAACCCAGCTACTTATATGTGGATTCATATGGATCTATGGGATATGCCCCAGTTATGTGCAAATCATATACATCTATGTGTGTGTTGTGTATATATATATATATGTATGTATGTGCATATATATATATATAGTATACATATATAATTATAGTATACATATATATATATATATACATACATACATACATACATTGTGTATACATATATATATACACACACACCCCTCCAACTGTGATGCACAGTCCTTGGGCTTGTAGATAGGCTCGCTGTCTGGAAATGCATCACCTAAGAGGAACAAAAGGAGAGATTCAAGGCCCAAAAAACACACCATGCTGACTGGATGGTTCAGCTTAAAACATGTTTTTCAAGGTTCTGAAGTTGTCAAAGTCGGCTTGAAACTCAGAATTTCAGCTCTGCCAATACTGCCTTCTTCCCCATTTCCTCGAACGTTTTGGAACCATTGTGGTGGCAGCTTCGCGATCAACGGATTCCTTGGCTGTGCCCCGAATCCTTCGTTGAAAAAAACTCGTCTCAGCAAAATGGCATCTGTTCAGCAGTTTCATCACTGAGCAGGAGCATTTGGGTGTGTCTGAAAAGGTGGTATACCCCAGAAGCAGACATTGAGAATAGCGAAAATGATGTACAATCCACTGGATTTCCTTGGTTTTCCGCTACATTCTCAATCAACCCCCATTTTTTCAATTGTAGTTTGCAATAAACAATCACTGGTTGGTGGTTTCAACCCCTCTGAAAAATAAAAGTCAATGGGAAGGATTATACCATATATGATGGAAAATAAAAAATGTTTGAAACCACCATTTGTCCTCCATTTGTATGACACGCTGACAATGTCGTGTTTGAAACCACCAACCAGATCAGTTTCAAAAATGCCCTACAGTTAGTTGCAACCCATCCCGCACCCACAAAATCAGCGTCCTTCGATCCAACGCTGGAAACTCCTGAAAACCAAAGTCTTGGGAGATGAACCCCTTTTTTGCGGATGGCCCAAGTAAATAAAGATATGTATTATATATATACATGTATATGTATAATCAAGTGAAGAGAGAGAGAGAGAGATATATATATATATATCTGTAAACTTGCTCACGTGCGTACGTGCGTGGGTGCATGCATGCATTTATGTATGTAGGTACGTGCGTGCGTATGTATTTATGATTATTTATGTATGTATATATATATGTGTGTGTACATACATCTATATGTGTATATGCATCGATAGATGTACAGCTTGGAAATCATCATCCCACCATCCCTGCAGTGTCCTCTGAATTGCCGTTCATGGATTCACGAGACCGGAACGCAGCAAAACATCACAGGTGTAGGATGGCCCAATTTGATGGTGCCTGAAACGCGGGGGTTCCTAACATTTCCTAACTATTTATAGAACTAGACCATCTTGATAGACATTGGATATGATTCGATCCTGCTATCGACCGGTGGATTTTAGAGGTTTCTTGTTCTCCGTTGACCCATCAAGAAGCGCTTGATCCAAAGTGCAGATCCCTGCGAATCCAACAGCCGGAATTCAGAATATGTTTAAAGTCAACGAGCTTCCAAAAAACCGATGATGTGTAAGGTCATCAAATTGATATATCATATTATATAATATAATTTGATCTGAAAAAAAGAAGGTAGCAAGTTCCATCGCATGGCAACCATAAGCTATGTTCATTGAAATTACCATAGATCTATACCATCAATGGCATATATGAAGGTGTCCAAAAATGTTGGTACCCCAAGAGCTGGATGGTGACTATTTCATGGAATCCATCCATGAAAAAAACCATGGATTCCAATGGATGATTTGGGGTACCCCGGGTACCCCTATTTTAGGAAACATATCATTGAATCAATTTTACTGAAAAATGCTGGATCTTCCATGATCTTCCATGATCTTCCATGATCTTCCATGATCTTCCATGATCTTCCATGATCTTCCATATGTGGGTAAAACAATGTCATAAACCATCCCCCAGTCATCACCACGTTTATAGGTGGTATTATCATTCCCAGTCATGGCTGGTTTGTGGCATTGTTTCATAAATAGGTGGTATAAATCGGTATAAACAATTCCCAAATGGCTGGTTGGGCCCTCGTGATGGCGGAAAAAACCAGGGCTGCGGCTTTCCCGTGGGTGCTGCAACCTGGCGCGGTGATGTCCAGCTGGGTTGACGAAATCCCAGAAAATGAAGCGAAAACATGGTTTTAAACCATGGAAAAACCATGGAAAACACCATTAAAACATCGAAAATCATGGAAAAACTATGGAAAAGCCTTCCACATAAAGCCAAAAGCAATGGAAAACACTGCAACAGCCTCTAGAAATGATGCAGAAAATCCCACGGAAAACTGGAGGTCTTCGCTGGGAAAATCATCGAAACCAAAGATGTGACGGTGGGTCGGATCCTGATTCGGGATCATCGGAGTGAGACAACCAGTTTTGTATTACCATATGATATATGATAGATGTATGGATATCTCTAAATATGATAGCTATATATATATATATTATATAGATATGGTACCTTTAATATGATATATATATATACAGTATATGGATAAACTTGTTTGATGTTCACCAAAATATTAGTACTTGTACTTTTTGTATGAAACAAACATTCCCGATTTGTCATTCATCCTTTGTTGCTGGGATTCTGAAGAATGGCTTGCAGCACATCAGCACCATCCTCCAGCACATCAGTACGGCCTGGGTCTCACCCTTGACAGGATTGCCTGAAGGGGGTGGCAACTGAACAACAGGGGGTAGCGATTCTGTGAAGAATCCCAATCGATTTTCCATGATTCACGTTTAATAACCAAAAAAAAATCCATTGCATCCCCACATAACGAACATCAACCCCATTCATAGCCACATTTTGTTGATGGTTTTTGGTTTTATGTTCCTTTTCATTGACGGTTGAAAAACATATATCCCCATTGTATCCCCGTCATATACCCATCAATGGCTGGTATGTTCACCCTTTATACCTGATATCTTCCATTACCCTCTGGTAAACAGCCACATAACTATGGAAAATCAGCATTTTTAATGGGAAAACTCACTATAAATGGCCATTTTCAATAGCTGTGTTTGTTTACCAGAGGGTATATATTGATGGCTTATATCCCCATATATCTGTTACATCCCCATACATGGAGGGTTAATCCTCAGTAACATCCCCATTTAACCATGTATTGATGCTTACTTCCAATGTGTCTCCATATACAATACCCATATACATGCTAATATTAACCATCAATATTCGCCAAATGCCAATTACCATAAACCTCCAATACAAATGTAGATAGATGGTTAACATTTATCAATGTTGTTGGCTATATACTAATATATCAATCATCCATATGATATGTATTTATATATATGATATGTATCTATATATATATGATATGTATCTATATATATATGATATGTATATATATATACACATTATTATATGTATATATATATGGATAATTGATATAGATATTGATATAGATATGCTGGATATTATATATATACCAATCCCATATTATATTGTAATCATCCATAGATCTTGAGCATCAAGGAGGATGATAAAAGCCAGCGCCTTTGGTCCCTAAAGCTTCGATGTGGCCAGGCCTCAGTCGAGGCCAAAATGGGGTGGAGGAAGGCTGAGAAGGCCGTTATCTAAAAATATATCCGATATTATGTGTATATATATATATTGTTATGATACTCAATATATATATATATGATATTAAATCATATTAAATCCATTACATATTAGATATACGTATGCTTGTTATAAATTATTGGGATATTTTTTTCCGTAACCCTTGAGGTGACCTCTCTGCGGGGCAGATGATAAAAATGTCTGGTGCGTTTTACGTAGGGAATGAGGGAATGATACGACATAGTAACTATTAATAATCATTAAGGGGATTTAGTTTGTTAATATTTAATAGTTACTGGGGGGAATTATCATTAATACAACAATCCCATTGATGATTATTCATGAATGTTCATAATATAAATGGGGGAATGATCATTAATACAACAATCCCATTAATGATTATTCATGAATGTTCATAATATAAATGGGGGAATGATCATTAACACAACAAGATCATGGGGGAATAATCACTAATAATCCCATTCCCATCCATTCCCAGTAAGTTTTTTGGAGATGTAAAACTGAAAAACAACCCCCCCCGACTTCACAGGTCTGTGAACATCTGAGTGCAAGCACCGGCGTATCAAGGGCTCGGGACACGCCTCCTGGCTGCCATGAATGGTGTTGCTATCTTTTACCATCTTGACCTGTGGCTATATGGTATATACCATCAATAATTTGGGGATACTAATGTTAATATATGTTTATATATGTTTATACATGTATATATATATGTGTGTGTTTATATGTGTTTATAATTTATATATGTGTTTATATGTGTTTATATATAATTTATATATGTGTTTATAATTTATATATGTTTAAATATGTTTACTTATGTTTATAAATGTTTATATATGATTATATGTGTTTATATGTGTTTATATGTGTTCATATATGTTTATATGTGTTTATATATGTTTATATATAAATGTATATATATATATATACATATATATATATATATAGATGTGTGTGTGGGGTTTCTGCGATTTGAATCATTCAGCAATTCTTGGAGCTTCCGAGGTTCCTGCGTTTTTGTGGACCTCTGAAACAGAGTCTGGGAGAGAGTTGTCTTCTTTTCCTGCTGATTCTTGGTTGATGTTCTGTTCTGATTATCATCTGATTGATCTGATTGTGGGTGATTTTCAAGGACTGCCTGGGCTGTTTTCTACCCGTCAATCTACATGAGTTTGGTTCAAAGTTGGTACCCGAGAAGAGGATGTTTTGTGAGTGAGAGAAAACTGTGAATCTGTGAGTTCCAAAGCTTCATGATGTTTGAACCATACTCAAGTCGCTGATTCTAACTCCCATAGTATCACATGATTGCTTGCTTTAAGTACCATTTTCGTGGGTTAAACCCCATGATGCTTGCTGATGTTTTGGGCTGATGAAATCATGCTAAATTCGCTGAAAACCCACCAGTTACATGTCTAGTCTATGTTCGTTGGATTATCTGGCAAGTCTCAAAAATAAGATAAAATAAGGCATCCCTACATCTGGGTGGTTGATCATCATATATAAATGTTCCAATATCCCCAGTTTTCAGACACGAAAAGAATCATCTATATAAATATGGTTGACTTATATCCATTATATCCCCGCAAGATATCCCCATTTATGGCTGCTGTTTGTTTACCGCTACCGTAGCCGGTGGCTTTCACCATCATATTTCCAATGGATCAATGGGCTGGAAAAAAGCACCGTTTTTTGTGCATTCTTCATGGTTAAGACACTACCCCCAGTCTATACAGGAATCCCCATCATATCCATTTTATGGTTGGTCTGGAAAACCAATAGACCCTCCAGTTCCGCTATATCTTCCGTTGTTCCTGGTTCATATTCCCATGCCCCTAAATAAAATCACCTGCTGGTTAGGTATCCCCATTGATACAGTATCGACATTTTGTTGATGGCTTATGGTGTTCTATGATTTTCGCATTTAGTGATGAATGATCCACAAAAAAAAACATGATATTCCCATATATGGGTGGTGAATCCCCAGTAGCATCCCCATGTAAGCACATATTGATGCTTGATTTGAATGTTTCTCCATATATCAATGGCTTAGCCGCTAATGGTCGATATTGATGATTCATATTCCCATTTGGTTAAATATCCCATATTGATGGTTAATATTGATGGATAAATATCCCATTGATGGTTGATATTGATGGTTAATATTGATGCTTTCTCCATATTCCCGTTTGTTGGTGAAATATCCCATAAATGGTGATCTGGTTGGTGGTTTTAACAATCTTGAAAAATATTAGTTAGTGGGAAGGGTTATCCCATATATTATTGAAAATAAAAAATGTTCCAAACCACCAACCAGTGAAGATACCTCCATGAAAAACACTGCTCCAATTTTGGAGCCTCTTTGGGATTTCGGACCACCAGCGCGCGGGAATCTCCTCAGCTCTTCGGATGAAGAGAGATACTTCACCCGCAAAAATGTGGCATTACTGGCTATTTCATGAATGAATCTGGGTAAATTGTAACATTTCACTAAACTGAATTAAGGCCATTTTGGGGATGATTTCCCTTATTAACTATGATTGTAGTGGGGGAGAACAGTGAGGTCGTTATAATTTACCCAGATGAATGTATAACAGAAAAAATATCAATCCCCCAAACTTCATATAAGTGTGGGCCATTGAAAGCAACAAACTGCCTGTTTTTTTTTGCTTGGCTGGCAAACCAATCATTCTCATAACTACATACAGTAACCGCGACTTAAATTTATGGAGAGAAAGAAGTTCCATGAAATTGAAGGAGGGGCGAAACACGAACAGCATGGCACGCAAGCCGAACCATGGTGAGTGCTGTGAGGATACGTCTCAGCAATGGCCCTACAGCTACTTCGAAGGCGTTCAGATGCCATCAACATGTCACTGTGCCATGACCAGCAACTCTAACAATCCCTTTCAAGCAGCTTCTGAAAAGAAAAAAACACTTGTTGGTGGAGTTTTGGAGTCCCCAATGCCCAGAATTCCTGGGTTTTTGGTCACCAGTCACCAGTCAAAAATTCCCCTCTCATCTCGTGGATCCCGCTGGGAATGATGCCGCAATTCAGGAGTTTCACCTGACAAGACTCCGACATTCGTGCGCCAATATGAACAAAGCAGGCAATAAACACTGGTTGGTGGTTGACCTACCCCTCTGAAAAATATTAGTCAGTTGGAATGATTATTCCCAATATATGGAAAAAAATAAAAATGTTCCAAACCACCAACCAGAAAAAAAATGCAAGGTTGCTGAGCTGGGTTGCAGGTTGAAGTGTGTGTGTGTGTGTGAACCATCTGTAAAGATGTAAAACTTCTTACTTAGCAGGGGGATGGAGTGTGCTTCAGATGTCTCCATCCAACGAAGACGCATCTGTTTGCACAGTGATATGGATTGGGGACGCTCAATCCACGTACCTGCTCAATCTTTTTCATTTTCGTCCAT
>Ga0126342_10022915_pt1 | contig 10265 bp, 8 predicted proteins | sample Cyp1metagenome_FD_92528 | JGI IMG/M metagenome (GOLD analysis project Ga0126342, IMG submission 92528) | Coral microbial communities from Lord Howe Island, Old Settlement Bay, Australia - Cyphastrea 1 metagenome | ecosystem: Host-associated > Invertebrates > Cnidaria > Coral ... | reverse complement strand
TGAAACAAATGATTGGGATAGTTAGTTGGGCAAAAGTCCCGTGACAAAAGCTTCAGACAAAAGTGCTGTCAACAAGCTGTTTTGAAATGTCATGGTGGGGATCACTCGAAGTAAAGTAATTTTCTTTCTATTATTTGCCTATTGTTTTCCTTGATGTTTTTGGCACCACCAGCTCAGGAAAAGCCGTTTTTATAATTCAGACCCACCAAAACAACTTTGTCAAAGAGACACCTTGGCTCTGCGGGGGTACCCCTTGAAAGGGAATCTCCGGTCAGCTCCCCCACAGTGTGAAACAGCCGGTCCCCGATAATATCTCAACGTCATCTCATCAGACCTATCTATATCTTCAGTCTCTTTACACACTTACATGTTACATATATATATATATATTTATATAGAATCATGCATATATTTATATAGAATATAGCTGCATGTTGTATTTCTGTCTTATAATACCCGACCACATCTCATTTTATCTCATCACATTGCACCACGACTCACAATTTCTTGATCACGTCTCATCTCATCAGATCTCATCACATCTCATCACATCTCATGACATCTCATCATGTCTCATCATACGTCATCACATCTCACTGTTTCTCATGCCCACCGCGTCCGTCTGATTATACCTCGCCATGGCACTTCCCCTTGCGGACATGCATCGATTTCACTCCACCTTCTTTCACCTTTCCTCTATACCTTTCGTTTCACCCCGTCCTCAAGTCAGACACAGGCTCCGCAAGAAGAAGATCAAGCACCTTCCGCCCCTTCAGGCAGTTTTTGCACTTTGGCATCACATGTTCGGGCATGGGAACTGCTTCAGTTGTCGCAGCTGGTGTTCTCCTTCAAAATCGTACATGACAATGTGTTTTAGTCTTGCCTCATCATTTCTTTGGAATCCCTGCATTATGCTGCATAACCTGCCACAGCAATTGTATTCATCATTTGCATGAGGCTTATTTGCCTATTATTCAGCATGCCACCGCAAACCAATCTCTGATCATCTTAGATTTTGTGGCGTTTTTGCCCTTTCCATTTTTCTGTGAAGATGCTGTGCATGTGTAGGTGGACATGGCAGTGCCCGAGAAGGGCATCGACGCGGGCAAGGTGCGGAGTGCAGCCTTTCTTTGACTATGATCCAATGATATCATCATGATATCGTGATGATATGTCATCGTATGATGTGTTATGATGTGCGGTGCATGATATTTGATATCTTTGTACTGTCAGATTTGGTACTTGATTCACGTTTTACAGGTGCATGACGCATAATGCCAGGTGCATGATATTCATTGATAAGCATGGAATTGCGGCGCCCAGAGAAGCAAATCATCCAGCTGACATCCCACTTTAATGGCGCTCTGTGTCATTTGTGTCATGTTTCTTGCACAAACTGCAGGTGGACACGCAGACGCTGTGTGGCAGGTACCAACGCTACTGCGAAGGACCGCTTTGTTTATTTTGCTGCGATTTGGACGTTCTGCGATTTTGAATGCCGTCACTTTGAACATGAAAGAGAACAGCAAAACATCGCAGCTTCAGATTGAATGATCGAGTCAGGTCAAGTCTGCCAAGTGGCCAGTTCTGCCACACTTGGAAGAACTGAACGCATCTCGGCGAGCCACCTCATAACCTACACAAATAATCACAAAAGGCAGGAAAAATCATGGATCACGACGCATCGTGATGGATTTCAGAGATTATGATGGATTGTGACGGATGGTGACTGATTGTGATACATTCATACGTCCGTGCACCTGTTCTTTGCGACAACCCATCAGTCTTGCCAGGTCCCCCCAAATTTCACCCAGGTTTTTCATGGTTTTCTGGGAATCTCTTTGCTGTTGACAGCTGACCCAAGGCGTGCTGATGGAGCGACAAAAGGGCGAGCCTGGACAAGAGCAGGTGGCTGCAATGACATTTATCTCGGGGTGGACGGAAGCTTACCCCTTTTCGTAGACTAAGCACTTGGCCAAAGTGCACTTTGCAAAAAAGCACCTTTGCATGCCAGGAAGGTGCTAGTGACGGGGGCTCGTAGCTCTTGGAAAACGTGCAAGGAATTCACTTCAACCCCAACATGGCACAGATTGCACCAACAACGGCTCATTGGGGTCGGCTGTGTCTTTTCGTTGGTGAGTTGTGTCCACCATTGGTGGTCCGATATCGGTCTCCAATTTCAGCAGTTTTTGTGAGCACCTGTCTGCACTTACGCTTTTCCATCTTTTCTCAGCAGGTAGAAGGGACAGCACTTGATTCAGCTGCATTGTGTCGTGAGCTTTTTCATCTCAAACGCTGCGCAGAAGACATGAAGCGGGAGCAGCTTGGCCGAGGGAAATTAATCTTTTCTAATTTTTCGGGAGTTTGCTGAAGGGGTTCCCTTGTGGCTGAATTTTCTTCCCGGTCATCTCCAGCCCAGGGCGCCCTCGACTTGGACGGAGGCAAGGCCCATTTCGTCGATGTTTTTAGTCACCCATTTTAGCATTTCCTTGGTGGTCCAACATCCTGCAGCTCACCTAGGATCAGCAGGGAAATCGAATTTACAAAAGCTGGCTGCAATGTCACCCATCCGGATGAAGTCCAGCCGCTTTCTTCAGCTTTCCGTGGTGCTCGCAGGAGCTGTCGAAGAGAAGCCGGCACAATGAGGCTGGGTGGAAGCGGAGCTGCAGCCCAAGGGTGCCACAATCCACGCTGAACTAGCCACCCATACACACCATACCGCACATACAATGGTTCAACGCCTGTAATTACAGCATGGGTTCCATCTTCATCTCCAGGATTTTGCCCGTACCTTGCATTCGAGTTTGTCTTCTGAAATGGCATCCCAAACAAAGCCAAAAAGATCCAAAAAGAACAAACAAATTCAGAGTTGGCAAAGATGCCAGGCCCCACCCGCGCATTCTTCTCCGCTTTCTTCTAATTCTGTTTGTTGTGTTTCTTTCGGTTTCCGGCGAGGGGGGTGGGGGAGCCGTTGAGGGAATGATACATATATCTCACTTAGATTTTTGCATCCTGTTGGTGATTAAGTTCTTACAATTTTGCCTGCCCCTGTATTGACACAAGACTCGAACCCTTTGAGAAAATGCCATGTCAAGGCTGAAACGTGATGAAATACGTTTGAAGCTTTGCAGAAGTGCAGGGCAAAGGCAAACATTGATATTTTCATTTCGGACCAAAAGCAGAAGTAAAACATGCATTGTTCGCATTGATTCAAGTGTCAGGGGTTGATGCTGAATAGCTCGAAGGGCATCACGCATGCATTTCACACCGGTGCTGTTGGCTTCTGTGCATGTCAAACGCGGTGTTCTTGGAAATCCTTACAGCACAAAAAGGGGCCAACAAATGATGTGGATGCAAAGGTTTCATTGCATATTAGCATGTCACTATCTTCAACTACTTCTCGCGGATGAGGATCAAACCCATGCCTTTAGAGATCAGTGTTATTGGGTGTAATGAGCCGTGGGGACTCTGGCCGGTCTCCAACAAATACTTTGTTCTGGTGCCGTTTTGGACATGTGCAGCACTAGCTTTTGAGACGAAGTGATCTCACACGGGTCGCTTGCGGGAGGTTGGCGCCCAGGACGGCAGGGATGATGACAGCGATGGCGATTGGGGAGATTGGAGCCTCGCAGGCAGCTATATAGTGGGCCGAGGCGGCAAGGTGCAGTTCGCTTTAGTTTGGCCTGGTGCAGACCTCTTCTCCGGTTTGCTCACAATTGAAGGTGATACGATACTGTACTTCCTGGTAATAACTGGTCAGTGCAGCTGTTCACAACTCGGAAAGTTGTCATCCAAGATAAAATGGTTTGCGGCGTGGTTCTGAAAATTGGCAGGTACACGGGCCCCCTCCAAGCTGTTCAGGCTTTGCCCTGAGACCGGGTCATGGAATGACCTGGGGCAGGGCGAAGCCTGTGTCAGAAAGGGGAGGTTGCAGTTCCGAGCCAAGTGGAATAGCTACAGCAAGGAGCTCAGTTGCAGCTCTCGCATGCTGTCAAAAACATTGGGATGCGATGACTCATAGTTCTGTCCAACTGTCCAACTGGCCGCAGGTTTTCTGGAACAGTGGTAGTTCTCATGGCTTGAGAGCCAGTAAAGTGCGTCCTAGCTGACGAGTTGAAGCACGCACCCAACCTCGAATGATCTAAGTAACATGCACGATAGGTGCACAATTTGGCAACTTGCATGTTTCCATCCAGATCGTACCCACCTAAAGGCCTCACGTCACGCGGGTGCATTTTTACTGAGGCGGCAGCATCGTGTACGATGAGCCACTCCGACCTGGGGTGTACAACTTGCAGGGAGAAGGCCAGGTAAGCTGCTTGGACCTTGCAATTTTGATCAGCGACCAGTTTCAATGGCCGGCGTGCAAGGAGTCACATGCGATGAGTCATAAAGAGACAGGGCTTTCCAGACTTTGGTGATGGCGCAGTAGCCTCACTTACACAGAATGGTTGTGAGGTGGTGTGGGTGTGTGTGGGTGCTGGGCTTCGACGCGCCATTTGCCAGGAGAGCGGATGACCATCATTACTTGGGAAGACTGCGTGCTTTCCTGAGTTTGCCTCTTCATTCTTCACTTTCGGGAGGGATGCACCATGCAATGGACAGAGGCGCTCTCTTTTCGCAACAATCCCTTTGACGTGAAGGCCATTTGGCAGGCGCATGGCTGACTTGCACCAGGGTGTCATTGCCTCTCATCGGGGGCAGAAGGAATGTGATGACAGGGTGCAAGAGAATCCATGCACAGGCCTTGCAACAGCCGACCGAGGCATCGCAGAGTCGGGGAGATGGGAAGTAGTTCCACCACGCCCCGTGATCCATGTTTTTATCTGCCTGACTTGCTCGAACGCTTCTATTTCATTTTTGGCAGAGGCAGTGACCCTGGTAGCTTTTGTTGTCTTGACCAACCGAATGATTCTCAGGTCATCTTAGGCCCTTGCTTCCTGAAGTTCCTGAAGTTCTAGGAGGGCCCGCTTTTCTCCGTGGCCATGAGGCAGAGACTTCAGCGACCCCCTCTGCGGCACCTGCGGATTCATCAGGCTGCGAGGCACACAAGGAGAAATTGCAACATGACTTTAGCAGGTTGCTGCCTTTGGATCCATTTTCAACCACATTTCGGATGGCAAACGCTGCCTGATAATCTCAAGCATTGGAGTGGAGCGGCTAGCATAGCCATGGGAACAAGAACCATCTGAGCTGAGAGTTTCTGAGGAGGGACTTTCCCCGGGCGGCTCGACCTGCAGAGGTGCTGCCAGGGCTTCTCAAGTGCTAATGCACTTGGGCCTATGGAAGTCTTGCATCATTTTTCGTCTTAACTGCCAGGTTGAAATTAGCACAACGTGCATGCACGCACGTGTCTGTGCATACATGCATTTACATATTACACGCACACGTGCAGTATATACATACATGCATTCGCGGCATGCAGTTGTACGACGCCACAGGTCCAGATCCAGCCGTTGAATTTTGTGTAAGAACCAGGAAGGGTTTGTGGAGCACATACGGCCCAGAAGTACTTACACGGGCTGCCAGCATGAAGAACACGGGGCTGCTGTGGTGACGTTGCGGTTCAGGCAAAGCTCCAACGGAGCAGTTGGCCCAGGCCAAATTGTGATGGCTGTGCTGCTGACAGCTGCGGCTTGTTGTTTACCCTTTTGGGCAGGCATCAGTCCCACGCCGGCGCCTTCGCGCGAAGACAAAGCCCTCTCTCGTCAAGCGCCGGATTGTCGGAAAGCGACTGGGCTGCATTTGGGCTTTGGGTTTTCTGGGTTTCCGGCCTGGGGCTGCGAGAAACTCATGTACTCCATTATGTGCCTGCAGCAGGTGCAGCTAGGCTAGTGCAGCCATGGTTTTCCTCCTCAGACTCAACAAGAGACAATGATGGCCACCCTCCATGCGTCACCCCCTGGCATGCTGCCAATTCAAGCATCGTTTTAAGGCTTTCAGGGAGCTTGCGTCACCTGATCTTTGTGACATATTTTGCATGTCCCTCTCCTTGTCAATCCAGAAAACTGCTTGCTCGTGGGTATGCTCATGAGGCAGCCCCCGCCTCTATGGTATTCGCAGTGCGGCTTCCCAATGCAGGGTATCCATAATTTCGGGGAATGCGATAACGGATTATGAATCGATGACGATGTCTCACGACAAATGAAAGGATGATGCATGACGATGCATGATGATGCATGATGATAAATGATAATGAATGATGAATAAAATGATGATCAATAATGATGGATGATGGGGAATTAAGGGTGACGACGACGGCGAGGATGATGATATGATGATGATGGTGAATGATGATTGATGATGATGATTGATGATTGATGATTGATGATGATGATGATTGATGATTGATGAATGATGATGATGATTGATGATTGATGATGATGATGATGATTGATGATGATGATGATTGATGATGATGATGATGATTGATTGATTGATGATGATGATGGTGATGATGATTGATGATGATGATGATTGATGATTGGTGATGATGATGATTGGTGATGATGATGGTGATTGATGATTGATGATTGATGATGATGATGATGATTGATGATTGATGATGATGATTGATGATGATGATGATGATTGATGATTGATGATTGATGATGATGATTGATGATGATGATGATTGATGATTGATGATGATGATGATTGATGATGATGGATGATTGATGATTGATGATGATGATGATGGATGATTGATGATTGATGATGATGCTGATGATTGATGATGGATGATGGTGATGATGATGATTGATGATTGATGGTGATGATGATGATGACGATTGAGAATTGATGATTGATGATGATGATGATGATTGATGATTGATGATTGATGATGATGATGATTGATGATGATGATTGATGATGATGATGATGCTGATGATTGATGATTGATGCTTGATGATTGATGAATGATGATGATGATTGATGATGATGATGATGGTGATGATGATGATTGTGATGATGATGATGATGATGATTGATGATTGATGATGATGATGATGATTGGTGATTGATGATGATGATTGGTGATTGATGATGATGATGATTGATGATTGATGATTGATGATGATGATGATTGGTGATTGATGATGATGATGATTGATGATGATTGATGATTGATGATGATGATTGATGATGATGATGATTGATGATTGATGATGATGATGATGATTGATGATGATGATTGATGATTGATGATGATGATTGATGATGATGATTGATGATGATGATGATGGCGATGATGATGATGATTGATGATTGATGATTGATGATGATGATGATGATGATTGATTATTGATGATGATGATTGATGATGATTGATGATTGATGATTGATGATGATGATGATGATTGATGATGATGATGATGATTGATGATTGATGATTGATGATGATGATGATGATTGATGATTGATGATGATGATTGATGATGATGATGATGATGATTGATGATTGATGATTGATGATGATGATTGATGATGATGATGATTGATGATTGATGATGATGATGATTGATGATTGATGATGATGATTGATGATGATGATGATGATGATTGATGATTGATGATGATGATGATGATTGATGATGATGATGATGCTGATGGTTGATGATTGATGATTGATGATTGATGAATGATGATGATTGATGATTGATGATGATGAGAATGATGATGATGATGATTGATGGTTGATGATTGATGATGATGATGATTGATGATTGATGATTGATGATTGATGATTGGTCATGATGATGATTGTGATGATGATGATTGATGATTGATGATGATGATGATTGTTGATTGATGATGATGATGATGATTGATGATGATGATTGATTGATGATTGAAGATTGATGATAATGATGATGATGATGATTGATGATGATTGATGATGATGATGATGATGATTGATGATTGATGATGATGATGATGACGATGATGATGATGATGAGTGATTGATGATTGAAGATTGATGATGATGATGATGGTGATGATTGATGATGATGATTGATGATGATGATGATTGATGATGATGATGATGATGATTGATGATTGATGATTGATGATGATGATGATGATGATTGATGATTGATGATTGATGATTGATGATGATGATGATGATTGATGATTGATGATTGATGATGATGATGATGATGATTGATGATTGATGATTGATGATGATGATGATGATGATTGATGATTGATGATTGATGATGCGCCCCTTGTGCTCATAGTCCGAGCCGGAGGCGGGACGACCTGTGGGACCATGCGCCCGTCCGGTGGAATTTTGAAACTCACTACCGTTCCGTACGTCCCACATGTTCCGAGTGATTTGGCAGATTGACATGACCTGACAAAATCTGACGGATTGATGTAAAATTGTTGTGAGGGGAGGTAGACGGTTGCAGAAGATACTTGCATGCGACTTTGTCGAATGCATTTGCCGCCTTGGAACCGCCAGGATGAGCGCCCTGCCCTGATCAAGCAACGCGTGGAAGAAGGAGTCAAGAGGCGTGGCAGATCCATTGCAGCCGTGCACTTTTTTATCTGCCGTGTTTCCATTGACCTGCAGCTATGCCCAATGTTCTCAAAGGCTGAGGATGACCTCCCACAATGTTGCATTGCTTGGTCTTTGCCGGTGATCTTTTGATGGTTTTAGTACTTGTTTAACTATTTTGATTATGCTTTTGCCTTCTGATGATCTTGTGGTACCTGACATTTGGACAGCGGCATACTGTGACAGTAATCTTCCGGGGGGCCTGCGGGCCTGCAAACCAGTCTGAATCCAGTGGAAGACGTTATCTTCATTGATTCCGATTCTGCAACCTTCCAGGTTGCCGGAAGGCTTTGAGCTCAAGTTAAAAGAGCAGGATGAGTGTTTCCAAAGCCTGTGGAATCGATGAGATTTTGGTGAAATTGGTTGACAAGAGCCGGTATTTGGATGACATCGAAATTGGAAGGGGCCATGGTTTCCTGTAAACTTTAAAGCTTTGATGCTCAGACTCAAACTGTCTGCCGATTTGAGCCTCCAATTTGAGCTCCAGGGTTTCACACTCCACTGCGCGAAAATCGCTACTGTCGTGCGCGTATTCCCAAAAGTGAAAGCAGGTCCATGGATGCAATGATAGATAATGATTCGTTGGATGAACAACGCTTTTTTGTGCAGGTAGATATCATGATGTTTCTCAATCTATTTCGGTAAAATGTCATGCTTACAAGCGCGACAGTCAACGAGCAACTGCGTTGGTGTGCCTGCTTTGGGCAGGATTGATTCTTCAAGATGACTTGGAAGGCTGTGATGTTAATTTGTTGGGTTTTCTTGGGTGTTTGGATTTTGCGCAGGCTTTCTGGACACAACGTTGCATTAGCTTATTTTGATTCATCTTGAATGTCTTCCAAACTTAGCTGCCTTTGCTGGCCTGTCGGGGGTTGTCGGGTTTGTCATTCGATGGGCGGGCTTTCCTCACACTTCTTGCATGTGTTTGCGCGTGTTCCTGTCATGTTCCCTTCTGCAGTTTACATTCCTTCCGTCTCAGCAGCCAAACATGCTGTCCGTTGATTCCTCTGCGCAAATTTGGCTCTGGCTCAAGCGGACCCACATTTCAATCATGCTCAGTTCTGTGAAATGAATATCATAGGCATTCATAGGCTTTAGAACAGCCGTTCCTTTCAATTACATTGGAGCTGTCGAAAGACGCCTGAAGCAAGTGAACTCCAGCAAGAAACACGTTTTGTTTTGCGGGCTCTTTTGTGCACATGTTGCATGGCGTTTGCTGTTGCACCTTTGAGCTTGCAGCATGAAGTAGTCAGCTGGTGCCTTACACATATATAGGTGAAAACAGTTGAACTGATTGACAGTAGCTTCACCAGCGAAAGATCAAATGAAGCTCGCAAAAAGGGAGGCTGACACCAAGAAATGCAATCGGGTGGATTTAAAAACATACTGGTGGCTACACATGCCGTGGCTTCAACCTTTTGGATCCTTTTTCCCCACATCTTTGTGTGGGGTTCTTGTTTTTGATTCTGTATCCCGGGCTCCTCCTCCTTCTCCTTCTCCTCCCGCCTCCCACACACACAACAACACACACATACACCACACACACACAACTTCACATACACCACATACACAAATTAACATACAAATTAACATACAATAACTTCATACAATAACTTCACATACAATAACTTCACATACAATAACTTCACATACAATAACTTCACATACAATAACTGCACATACAATAACACACACACCC
>Ga0126342_10022914_pt1 | contig 10265 bp, 15 predicted proteins | sample Cyp1metagenome_FD_92528 | JGI IMG/M metagenome (GOLD analysis project Ga0126342, IMG submission 92528) | Coral microbial communities from Lord Howe Island, Old Settlement Bay, Australia - Cyphastrea 1 metagenome | ecosystem: Host-associated > Invertebrates > Cnidaria > Coral ... | reverse complement strand
GTTGCAGGGTGCTGTTGTCGGATTTTTCTCAGAAGCAGCAGGAGGCGTAGTGTAGCCCGTGGCGAATGGTTGCAAAGAAAAGCTTTATGCTCACAAAACACAAGTTCTGATCTGATCTTGCACATGCACCAAGGTCCAGAATTGGGAAGTTTGAGGTATGATTCGTGTATGATTCGGGCATGATTCGGGGTATGATTCGGAAACCTATTTTTTTTCATTTCAGGAAGCTTTGTTGCTTGAGTCTTTTTTTCCCACCGTCAACCTACCAGACGACCTTGGACAGGACCTGAATATGAAGAATATGGAGATCTAAATGCACATCTATGATTTTTATCCGCCGGCCTGCTGGCGTCTCTTCTGGATGTTCTTCTCATGTACCTTTTAGCTCAGCTACGCTTAGGCCAATGTTCCTCTTCGACGGATTTTTGGTCTGGTGGCCAGCCAGCCAGCCAGCCAGCCAGCCAGCCACAGCCGGAGTCATCCTCCTCCTCATCACCCTCATCAGCTTCATCAGACAACACAGCAAGTAGCCAGCCACGCGGCCAGCCAGCCGCAACTAGCCAGCCGCAACTAGCCAGCCCTATAGCCAGCCACCCAACCAGCAGCCAACCAGCCGCCACTAGCCAGCCAGCCAGCCAGCCAGCCAGAGCCAGCCAGCTTAGGGATAATGATGAGACTCCGCGCGCGTGGAGAAGATTCACCACTCATGTAGGTATGTGAAGGTAGCCAGGGATCATCGGATCTGGCCAACACTGGTAAACTAGCTTGTCAGGTCCATTAAAACTAGTGAGGCCAATGCAACCCCCATTCATAATCGTGATTTTTTTGGGGTATGATTCGGGGGTATGATGCACAACTCGAACATCCTGCCTTTACTAAAATCTGCACACGTTAAAAAAAGACACAGCCATATGGAAAAACCCGCTGGTACTTCAACAGTTCTGTTTTTTTGATGGCCCCATATGGCCCCTTTAGTTCGATTTTTTACAATTAATTATGGTGATTGTCCATAGGTATGTGAAATGAGCGGGGTGCAAACCTCCAGGGGGTTATAGTGGTTATAGTGGTACATACCATTCCCGGTCAATTCTAGTCATATCTTCGGGAGACAATGGAAACTTTATCTGGTTGGTGGTTGACCTACCCCTCTGAAAAATATGAAAGTCAGTTGGGATTATTATTCCCAATATATGGAAAAATAAAATTCATGTTCCAAACCACCAACCAATTATGGTATTTTGCAAAGGAAGCTGGATTTGGGATGTTAACAGGGGGGCCTCCGCGGCCTCCGAAAATGAAGCCGCGCCAGCCGGCAGAGCTAAGCGCATCACCTTCGGAAAATTTCTTTAGGGCACCAATACACAAGGCAGAACAAACCCATTCTTCAACTGACTGGTGCTAAACGTAGGAATGAGAGAATCATCCACAATAACTATTCATAATCACAGCAACCCCCATTCCCATCCATTCCCTACGTTTAGCACCAGTAAGTCAACCATGGATGATTCAGAACCAAACCATTGGATGCTAGCGCCCCAATTGGAGCTGATGATTGTGAACCCCCATGCGACTTTTTTGGCTTTGAAGATTTTACAACAATTCCTCAAATTGAATATTGACACAAGTCTAATATCAAATGTATCAGAATTCCCGAACCTTTGAAATATTGTACTCTCTGGCGAACCAACATGGCATCTTGGCATTGCAAAATTCCATGAAAGTACCTTGTGGTCAACATTTTCCAGCTCCAAGTTCTTGTAGGTCATTGGAGGCCATTTAAATCCCATGCCAATCAAAAGAAAAAACATGGATGATCTTTGTCTACCCAAATTTGCCCAAATGGTGGTTTTCTTACAGTGGTGGATCCCCAGTACCAAAGGTTTCAATACAAAAAGGGTCTAATTTTGGATAGTTTCGGGGTACCACCATTTTAGGAAATCTCCATATATATCCACACCCGCTACAACCTGAAGCCGTTGATTAGGCGAGCCACAAATCCAGTCATGCTTCCGCACGAATCGATTCGCAAAGGCCAAAATGGATCCTGATCGATAAAAACAACCGTTGATGGTTACAAGCTGTTGCAGAGTTCGCCAACTTGGTCTACATGTTATAATCCCACTGAATCACAAGGGCTAGGTTTTATGATCGATATATGGTCGATATTTACCAAAATCCCATGTGAACAAACATGTCTTGCACCATAATTAAGTGTCAATACTATATGTTTACCATTTTACCTATATAGTTTACCCATTGTTCTTTACCTGTATGTTTAAATTACCGTTTTTTTGGTGTTTTTGCTTCGTGTTTGTGTCTATGTTTACCATTTCACCTATATTTTTTGCATTTTTGTTGTCTTTGCCTATATGTTTAACTACCCATTTTTTGGGGAAAAACTATTTATAGGGTCCAGCTAGTCGACTTCTACTGGTCACCACGTTGCCGGGCGTCCACCCTGCTTGGGCGTCTTGTGGGCGAAGGTCCCCAAAATGGATCGCAGGGTCTCCGGAGACGACCAGCGGAAACCGCCACCTGCGACGCTGCGGTGCCGTGGCCAAGACCTGGAAACAAAGCAGGTCATCCATGACCACTATATTATATATATATAAATAAAATAGATATATATTAAATAAATTTAATACATAAATTAATCAATAAATAAAACAATACATGAATAAATATAAAAATATATATATATGCTACACCCCCCCAAGAACGGTGATTTGAACAGATGTGGATGAGAACCAGGTGATGAATTTGCTGAGATGGTTTTGGAAGGCAAGAGGCATGGACAAGAGTTGCCAGAGGATGTGGTATGAGATGATGAATTTGATGAGATAGATGACTTTGACATGCAGGAGGCACCGGACCAACGCAATAACTTTCACACTGCATCTCAAGGCTGTTTGTGACTGTACACATTCACGGCTTGCTTTACAAGCTTGCCCGTTTCAAGCCACAGATCGTCACCGCGGTGCCAATACTCGTATTGAGCCCTTCGGATCTTGGCGCGCAGGGCGATGGAAGGGAAAGCATGGAGTGGTTCAGAGGAAGTCTATCCTTTAAGTACCGCCATGCACAGTCGATGTGCTGAGTGCCAGCATTTACAGAAAGCTGTCTGCCATCAGGAAGTTTGTGCTTGACGACATGCGTGTACTTGGGCTTCAGCCACTGGTACTTCCCCTTGACCTTGACACGCTTTTTGCAATGGACGACGGCATCATGAACCATACCGGAGAGCTTGAGCTTGTAGCTTTTGGCGGAGTCGCTGTGCAAGACAATCTTGCGATCCTGCAGGTGTTTGACTGCCAAAGGTTTCCGGTCGACTTTGCGGATCGCACCTGGCCCAGGAGCTCTTTTCACAGTCAGCGGTGGGCTCACACTGCTCAATACCAATGTCTTGGGCTTCCCTCTCTGCACAAGGCCAGACCATTGTTCCCACTGCACACATTTCTTGCCCTTCTTTGGCTGAATGTTGCGACCAAAGGTTGATTCGTCTGCTTCAGCATCAGTCCAAGAGCGGCGGTTGCCGAAGACGATCTTCTTCTTTCGCTCCACGTACGTTTTTGGCGGCACGTCCAAGCATTTGCCCAAGGATTCATACATCTTGTGGTCGACGTGAAAGAGAAGGCGGGCAGCTGCAGTCTTGACGCCAGTGAGACGAAGAAGGAGCAGAGCAGCTTGCAGCTGCAGGGGCTTGTGAGTGCAGCCGGAGGAGACCTGGAACAACGGGTGCAAGTAGTGAGGCACCACGAACTTTCCACATTTGTTGGCTGTGCATCGGTACTGCAGCATATCATGTCTGGTTTTGCTTGAAAGTTTGCCTTTCCAACAGTGGGGGCACACCTTGCCGTGCCAATCTGGTAGAAGCCCATCTTCTTGCAGCATTTGCACGATCTGAATATTGGAAGCAGACAAAAGCTCAGGCACAGAACGTTTCCACGCACTGCGTTCCATCCTGACAACACGTGCAGGTAGATCGCAAGGACCACGCACATAAGGGACTTTATTGTACTGCTTGGTTTTCACCGTGGCAGGCCTCTTCTGTACCCTGCGTAATTCCCCTTCTTCGCCGCAAAGGCAAGGCAGCCAGGCCCCTTGGACAAAGCTCAAGTGTAACAATATGTTCCAATCTTTTATTTGAAAGGATAGCGCTGGCAGAAGTACAGCACAGACATAGCAACAGATGTTTCATGTCTTAGATGTGGACTCACAGATGACAAAGGCAAGGCAACAAGAAAAGAACGTTTGACAAGTATGACTGAAAGGTTTCACTGCATACGTTGGCTACGGTGGTGCACAAATTCATCTTTGACCGGGGTATGCTTTGGAAGGGACTGGTGATGAGCCCAAAATTAAGGAGACTGAGGGATACATTCAATGTTGTGCCTGGCTTAACAAGACATGGCGTGGTCATGGAAAAGTTACATAGAAAAGTAAGAAGACACAGACACATGCAAAGCAATTCACCAAGAGGTACAACATGCAGGCATTTTTGCGAGACAGCGAAGGTGCCATGGTACTTTCTACAGATAGCTTGGGTCAGAGCATGCTAACTACAGCTAGTCTCACTCATGCAAATGCGCCGCAGCTTCTTCATCGGCCGCCAAATCGTCAGCAACTGCAGCTTGCTCCTCAGGCTGCGAAGAGGGTCGATGCGAATCTGAAGGCGTAGGTGCAGCCGCCGAGTTCTCAACAACTTCTTTCTCCTCAGGCTGCCAAGGGACTAGAGGTGACTGTGGAGGTGTAGATGCAACCGATGCAAATGTCTTTCCTCTGGCTCTCTTGCGTGGAGGAGGGGAGCGCTTCGGGAGATGAAGGCAACCAAGCTTTCTCAGGAATAGGAGTCTCATGAAGCAGTAGATCTTCAATCTCGCCGTTCACTTGGGACACGTACTCCTGTACTTTGCCAAAGCCACTGTACGCCTGCATGCTTTGCTGAATCATACTCTGCTCCTTCTCCACAGCTTCTGCAAAAACGTCAGGCGGTTTTTCCACGGTGCCGCTTTTGAACTTGCCATAGAAGCATGTGTCACCATCGGCCAAGAGGTCCCTGTGTAAGTCTTGGATTTGGATGCGATGGATCGGAGCATTCTCTTGTTGACTTGGGAGGCGAATGTAGAGGGCAAACTTTCCGAAGACGAACGCAACACTTCTCTTCAAGTTTGCGCGTATGTCAGCTGGTTTGTCAGCAGGAAAGGTGCGACGTAGTAGGGTGAGGAACTCTTCCATGGTGATACAGCGGCGTTGGTCCTCCTCGGGCTCATCTTCTTCTTGAACGTCATTGGTAGCATAGGCTCTACAACAGTTTTTTGGCAAGCTTGACATCATTGCAACGACCGCGGCAGGTTTGAGTGTCTTCTGCTCTCACAAAGGACTTGAGGTCCGCCAAGTCTATTTTGTCACGGCTGGGATCATCCAAGAACACACCCTCATGAATCAGCCCCACTCGATGTGGCGAAAATTGTCTAACGACTTTGCTCGGCTCCATCCAGCTGGGCTAGAGAGGCCAAGGCGTGAGGCATGGTAGCGACCCAGGGCCAGCATCATGATGATTACCTTTCAACTCTGGGCCACCCAAAGAACATGATGGAAGTTCAGGAAGCGGGTAGAGAAGAGGCAGCCACTTCTCCGCCAGGAAGGGTTTCAAGGAGTAGGTGTGCAAAGGGAAGTCTGTCTCCAATTGTGCGCCAGCCATTCCTTTGGCCTTGTTCTGGGCCATAATATGAACCTTAGCTTCTGGCCATCCGGACGTTGGCGTCCCAGCATCTTCTTTGAGGTTGCAAAGGATCCAATAGTATTGCTGGTTCCCTGAGTCACACTCAGGTGCATTCTCATTGATGTACTGAATTCCAGCCCACAGTTCCTCATCAGCAGGAGGCCACTGGGAAGATTGAGATCTCCGCATAAGCTTTCGGGACTTTTCGTTGCCACTGCCAAGGGCAAACCAAGACACGTGGAAGCCAGGCAACCTGTCAAGCAAGGACACCAAAGCTTTCTTCACTGCCCATGGACCAGGACGAGAGACGAGGCCATAGGGAGTGCCAGCGCAGTACTGCAATGCATCCTTTGGGTGGATCTTGTCCGAGAAGTAAAGAACTTTGATTTTGATGACTTGCAATGTGCCATCTTCCATGTTGCGCGCAACCACGCCCATGCGGCAGCCATCAGGTAAGGCACACGGAAGACGAATGCTTTATGGCAAGGATTTTGCATCATTGTAGAACATGTAATTCCCATGAAACTGAGGGAGCACACTCAGGCACAGACATCTGAACATGAAAGAGGACCGTGATCGCAGCCATTCCAGTGACCTTGCGACAGGCACCAGCAATGAAAGTGGACAAAGATAACGGTTCTTCAATCGTTTCCTCCCCCTTGAAGGTGCAAGTCGGAGAGTCCAAAGCACGCAGAGTCCAAGCCCTCCCACCATATTTTGGCACATGCATCCAAGAGTTGTGCCATGACAGCCAGCAGACTGAAAAGCAGATGGTCGAGTTGAGACAAAACCTTGCAAAATCAAGCAGATACTGCAGATGGTGGGCGCGAAGTATTACCAAATTAGTCATGTTGAATGGTAAATCCATGGTTGCAAAACCAGGGACCAAACTCACAAGGGGCCATGGCGCAAAGCTACATGCACTGCAACTGAAAAAGTCATGGCACAGCTAAGATTCTGTCAGTCAGCTGTTCGAGTCCAGTGAATGCAAGCGTGAAAGGCAAAGACTTTTTTAGCGATGCGCAATGGCAGGCTCACACTAGATATGATATGCAGACGTTATGTTGCTGCCAGGTTCAAAAACATCGACTGCACCTATGAGGGCCTACCGCTTTCTACTCACTCGGATTCAGATCCCATCACCTCAGAAGACGAGGACGAGGTACCAGGGCAAGTGCCATCAGATGCCGCAGGTGTCATGGGTACATCATTTTCGCCTTCAACATTGTGCTCCTGGCCGTGGTGGCCTTATAAGCTGACGACGCAAGATGCCATTCTCATTGTTCAGGGGGCAATGATCTCGTCCTTCGTCTCAAGCTGCTCTTTCAATTTCTCCAGTTCAGCAGATGCGTGGCACAGGGCCGAGAAGATGCTTTCAAAATCCTCTCATGTTTTTTTCGTTTCTGCGTTCATCTCACTCAGATTGGTTTCAGCAACTTCCAGCTCCTTTGCAGCATCATTGTTGGATGACGATGAAGACGATTACGAATCGGAATCTGACGATGATGAAGGCTTCTTGTCCTCCAGTGCCGCTGCAGGACCCTTGGACGAGGTGGGTTTCGCCAACAACGCCTCGAAGCGCTGCTGCGCAGCCTCTGTCCAGTCTCCACGGGCACCAGAAACAGATCATATGTTAATAAACACTTAAAGTAGCATCTGAAGAAGCGTATATACATAATTATGTTGAAAGCAAAGTTGAAGTCCTATCACTTGTAGATAATGATACAACGGGTCAAAATCGTATTTGCTGTGGTGGAAAATTTGTCATAAATATGTCAGGCACTGTCCGGTCTTCAACTCCTTCCACCCACATCACCGATATACGGACCTGCTTGGCGGCGGAAAAAAAGGCCTGGGCCAAGGTCTCTTAAGGGTCGGAAAACCATACGTAATGGTCCTTGGTTTGAAAACATGCATAGATGGGACACATGGCGGGGCGCAATTTCTGCATTTTTTAAATATAATATGTGTCCTAAAAAGCGTTCAAGCCCTGCCCAAGCCCAAGGCGAGCCGCCTCAATACCGGCGTGAACTGCATCATCAGGATATATGTATATATATATATGTATATATATATGTTGATTTATTTATTTATGATTTAATTTATTTATACTAATATATATACTAAAATATATATATACTAATATATACTAATATATACTAATATATACTAATATATACTAATATATACTAATATATACTAATATATATATATATATATATATGGTGAACGGGTTGTGACCTCGTTATTGATCTTGTGCTCGATAAAGTTTGCGTTCTCGCCCTAGTGATTGTCCCTGAACGACCCTCGACGAAGCACGGGCTTTTCCATGTCAGCGTGGAGCGGATTGGTCTTGAGCCAGACCGCGGGCGATGATGGCGTCCCGCGTCTGCCCACATGAATTGCCTATGAATGCTCCTTAAGACTGGTGGGCTGTGGTCTGCATGTGATACACACCCCCCATGTTCGGCACATTTTATGCGCGAGAGCGAATTAGGCAGACTTAGATATTGAAGATCACCACCAGTTCTGAATTGATAAACTGTACAGTGCGGCTTTAATTTGTGGATCTGTAGAAATCTGTGAAGGATTGAGTACTAGCTGCCGCAGATATGCGTGCAGCGTTCCGCGCACCTTCCAGGTTCACGTACTCACCGCCGCAGGTATGCGTACAGTTTTCCGATTCCCTGTGTTAATCAAATTTCTTGCCGCACCACTGAGATATCCTATCCCAGTTTATACTCGTTGAAAATTTGTACCATCGCACAGGGATATCTTCGCACCCCTTGTGCGTAGGTAAGAAATGAATTAGCCCGGCACTCAGAGTCCTCTCATGCATGCTCTTCCATGACATAGACCATGCACTTCTCACTCTTTACGCCGCTTCTTCTTCTTCTTGGAGTCTTTCGTACTTGAAGTAGCTCCCTGCTCCGTGTTCTGGGCGTCGGCGACTGCTCGGACATATTCTCGCACATTCTCTCTTTCAGAGGGATCAAGCGACTTGAAGCTCGCTTCCATCTGTGCCGCACTCTGCGTGACCGCTTTCAGTTTGCCTTCGCATACTCGTTGAAGTTGTTGAGGAAGTGCAAGTCCAATCTTGTTGAGCGTCACGAGAACCGAAAATGTACGTGCCCTCTCCGTCACTGCGCACACCAGCTCCACGGGGTCGAAGTGGATGTGATCATCTCGCCGTGGTGGGTTGACCCTAAAGTAATCATAGGATCGAACAGCAAATGTTCCAGCGATGATCTTGCGGATGAAATCTGATGCCTCTCGTCGGGTTTCCAATTGCGGCTCTTCATCTCCATCAGTGATGTCTGCGACTTTTGAATAGATGAGTTGAGGTGTAACTCCGGTTTGGACGAGGTACTTCATGATCTTACAAAGAACCTTAATGCCCTTGACCCCCTTTAGGTAAACTTCCAGGTCCCTGCCGCCAAGCTTGCCATTCTTCGCGTGGATGTTGAACGACTGCTTGAGTTGTTCCTCGGTGGGTTCCTTCAGCTCACCATTGGCATCCTCGTCGACGTAAGGAATGTATCCATCAAACTCAGGAAGAAGATTGATGTTCTTCACGTGGTCATAATACGCCTGCGCCGAAGCCATTGAAGTCCAGACATGAAATAGTTTATATCGGTCCTTCAAATATGTAAGGATCATGCCATCCATTGCTCTTGCCGTGCTGTCGATCGCGTGCTCGTTCTGGGCCGTGTCGATGCAATGGATGATGGATGCTTGAATCGTCCTCGTTGTCCAGAGAGGTAGCCTGATCCTGGCTTCTCTTTGTTCTTCATCTCGTTCTTGCTCCTGGGCGACTCTTTCATCTTCTTCTTCTTGTTGTTCTTTTGTGTTGCTGCCGAACGCCACTTTGGGATCTGGTGCTGATCGTTCACGTCCACTTCCTGATCCAGTCTGTGGTCTGCTCGGCCTCGTATCTGACATTTCCACATCGTCCTCTGACTCCTCCCCGGCTGTCTTCTTGGACTCTCTAACTGTTTAACTAGCCGGTCGATTTCATCTTTGTCCATTTCGACGTCCTCATCGTCATCTCCAGCGTCGTCGCCGCTCTTCTGGCGTTCACGTTCTGGCATACGAGGGGCTGCGCTCTCATCGTGTGTAGCCAATTGCCGTTGGATGGTGCAACCGGCTGGCATGGGCTGGCATCCCCCAAAACCAAGAAACCATGAACCAAGATTCCACCAGACTCTTAAACTGAATCTTGGTTTTGGAATCATGTTCCCATCTATCCCTTACATGTGTGTACCAAGAACTAAAAACCAGGATTGAATCCAAGAGTATGGTGGAATCTTGGTTGTTTTTGGGTTTTGGGGGAGAGTGCGTTCTTGGCATGCAGAATGCCTTCTTCTCCAAGGCCAAGAGACACTTAAGTAGCTAAAGTAGCAGTCCGTGACAGAGATACTATATTAGGGGCAGATGACATAGGGTCGGATAAGTGCAAAAACGACCGCTCACAAGGCACATGACATAGGACTCAAAGATACCCTTTTGACAAAAGGGCAGATGACTTGGACAAGTTCTTGAC
>Ga0126342_10022913_pt1 | contig 10265 bp, 9 predicted proteins | sample Cyp1metagenome_FD_92528 | JGI IMG/M metagenome (GOLD analysis project Ga0126342, IMG submission 92528) | Coral microbial communities from Lord Howe Island, Old Settlement Bay, Australia - Cyphastrea 1 metagenome | ecosystem: Host-associated > Invertebrates > Cnidaria > Coral ... | reverse complement strand
CTATCTATCTGTCTATCATTATCTATCATTATCTATCATTACCTATCATTATCTATCATTATCTATCATTATCTATCATTATCTATCATTATCTATCATTATCTATATATCTATCTATCATTATCTATCATTATCTATCATTATCTATCATTATCTATCATTATCTATCATTATCTATCATTATCTATCTATCTATCTATCTATCTATCTATCTCTCTATCTCTCTATCTATCTATCTATCTATCTCTCTATCTCTCTATCTCTCTATCTCTCTATCTATCTATCTCTCTATCTATCTATCTATCTATCTATCTAACTTTGTATTAGTATTTATCCATCTATCCATCTATCCATGTATCCATCTATCTATCTATCCATCTATCTAATCTAAATCTAAATCTAAATCTAACTCTAAATCTAAATCTAAATCTACTATCTACTCTAATCTAATCTAGTATATCTATTTATCTATCTAGTTCTTTTCATTTATCCACCTGTCCATCTATACATTTATAATCATCTATCCATCTAGCCATCTAGCTTTCTATCTCTATTTTTATTTCTATGTCTATTCATTTATCCATCTATCTATCTATTTATTTTTATCTATTAATTTCGCATCTAATCTAATCTAATCTAATGCAATTTGATCTTATGTAATCTAATGCAACTGCCTCTAAGCTAAAATCTGTTGAGTCTAGTTCAGTTTAATTTCTTCTCATCTCATCTCATCCAATCTATCGATCTATTCATCTATCTATGTATCTATGATATATATATATATACATAAGTGTACATGATACATGATATACTATGCAATGTGCATACATGTTACATATTAATGGCTCGACTGCACAAAGCAACGCCAGGTGTGAGTCTGCGCAGCTTCGTGGCGAAATTGGGGAACCAAACAGTGGGTGACAGCGGGATTCACATTAAGGATTGAATCAGTAGAAATGTAAAAGTAAACGTGGAGATTGAACATGATTTGACCTGGAAATACATGGATTAAGCAGAGTGGTTACAACTATTGTCACTTTGGGGGAAGTTCAATTCACTTCTTGGTCGTACCCTGCTGCAATCAAACATTGGCTGGCTGGACCCCCCACCCTTTTAGTTCGATGATTTCCCATGAACAGCCTACAACCACAGGATATGTGTCTGCAATGTTTGATGACACCAGGGGGTAACTTTGGTTACTTTCGGGATCCCAGTAGATACATATATATATATACCTAAATACACTGTACTGTGTATACCGTGTTTGATTTATTTTGCAATATTTCATGTATGTGTTTATATATAATTATGATATGTAATTTATGTGTATTATTGCAGAATTATACAATGGTAGTAAGCGATTTGTTATCGGCCAAACATTTGAAAATAAATCCCAGATCAACAGTTGAAGAACGCCCCAAAAAATAATCGAACATCGGTCTTAGAAGATGTTGTTTCTCTTTCAAACAGCTATGTTGAGGGTCTCATTTTTTTGTCCATTGACAATTGCCATTCTGAGGGTTTCAATTGAGAGTTGAGTAGCAGGTTTTAGGATATTTTGGCCAGTGCGTTTCTTTCATCGAATTTCCATCGAATTTGCCATTGGTTTCAGAGTGTTTCACTGGCTCAGGTCGACGTGTTTCCGAAGGGAAGGTCACCTACTTCGGCGCAGGCTGAATTAATACGATGGATGAGTTTGCGAATTGCACCAGTTGATGGTTTATAATTGGTTTATCCCATGATAATCCCAACAAAATTTATAGTGGTTCATAGGAATCCCAATGGTTTCCAACTGGTGCAAGATTTCTTCCAGTCACAGTATGTACATATTACAAAAATTACGTAGTCATTGAGAAGTTTCCTGGGAATTACAGAAATGAGAGAAAATTGCCCAGATGATGTGGCAGATGGTATTCTCAAGTCATTGGGGCCCCAATGGAGCCACCAGCGGTCACCAGCCATTGGCCAAATTGTCATTTTGCAGAGTTGAATCCATTCATTTGTTGATCTAGATGTACATGAATATTTATATCTGATATCTAATATCAAATATCCAGTGTCTAATATCTAATGTATATTCAATATCTAATATCCAACATCTAATTTCAAACAAGTACTTTCTAATATATAATATGTATAGTGTTTTAATGATACCGTTATAATGTGTGTAAAACAATGCTATAAACCACCCATACTTTGATGGTTTATATCAACCATTTATGGTAAATTTGGGGATGGGTTACTATTGCTTTACTAACATTACAGTATAATAATGGTGACTTGATTATAGTGACTTATACAAATAGTACTGTATGATAGTTACTTATTAGTAATAGTGACTATAGTGTAGATAGAATAGTGAGGTAAATATCATAGTATGTAAATAATCATATTTATCCAAGGACTTATATATATATATATATTGATTATGATATTTACATTATTACTGTCACTCTCATATGTATAGTATAAAATATATCTGCATCCTCCTGTATATCTTACATATATATATATTAGATGATTAGCTATATTATACAGATATTTCGTGATTTCCGCAGGTCAGGACGAGGCGGACGAGGAGGACGACCTGTCGCCCGGAGCCGCGGCAGCGGAGCGGCTCGCAGAGCGCGAGCTCGGCGAGCTCGGAGCGGCGGTGGACGCGAAAGTCTAAGGATGGTCAAGTGGAAGTGATTTCAGAAGCGAATGGATGTGAATCCATGTTCAAATCTCACCAAATATATGGTATTTGTTTGTTTTTTTAATGGGATTTGATGAGCAAAACTTTGGATTTGATATTGCGGATAATCAATGATGATGAATTAATGATGAGTATTATTATGAATGAGTTGATGAGTTTTTGAGCTGAATCTGAAAGGGGTTTGATGTGCAAAACTCTAGATATTACTGTAGATGATGCTTTTAGTTGACCAATGATGGTTGATTGGTTATTGTATATCCGGATGAATTAGGACGACGTCATGTTGCGACGTCAGATGGATGCCAAGGATCCAGAACAATACAGATGGTGATGATATGTGATGATATCATATGATATCATGATGTTACATCATGACATAGCACCAACAATGGTGATTTTGGTGATTTGTCACATCGATAGTGAGAATGATGCCAATGAGAAACCATCTCCGATTTAAGTGGTGAATCAACACGGGAAAAAACACCCGGTTGATGGAAGCATCAATGTTCCCTAGATTCCCCCTTTCATGGTTAAGAATTGGGCATGGTTATTTTTTTTTGATTTTAAATTAGTATAACTGGGTTTCAGCCATTATCCCAGTGATGGTTGCAACCAACCAACCATTCACGAACTTCCAGGGTCATCCTAGCTGCGGTTGTAGGTTGTGCTGCTCTTTTGATGGTTATTGGTGAAAAGTGGAATTTTCATCATGTGAAAAATCCCCCAAACATCAGTACAGTCTCACCCGAGATGAACCTTCATCAACACGTTTTTTTTAGAAACCGTTTATGCATATAAAAATGTTACTGTTTTTGCTTCCCAGTGCCTATCACAGCCTCCACTCTTAGTCGTGGTGGTGCTACGGCCGAAGGCCGTCGTGCACAAAAAACCACCGTAGTCGTTGGCGCGGTTTTGCCAGTTGGGCAAACGCGCTTTTGATGATCCTTTTCAAGAAAAAAGGTTGGGTTTTCGGTGAATGGGTTTTGTTTCAGGTTTGGGACCATAATCTCCACTGGATGATGTCACATGGTTGTTGATTTCCCATCCCAGTTTGTCCACTACACTTACAGTAATGAAATACTTTTTGATTTCTGAAAAAGAACAGTTTCATGAGCCTGGAATGTCATCCCTCTGCCAGGATGTCATGAAATATGTCCTGACTTGGTTGATGCAAACCAATGGCGACCAAAGTATGATGTGATGAATTGGAAAACGAACAAATTGATGCTAGATCTGGCAGGGGATCCTTCAACATCCTTAAAACAACCTAAAACATGAAAACAGTTTGCTGTTTTCCGGCAGCGCAATGATATGTGAGACAACTGTCGCTTTGACACCAAATGTCCAGATGTTGTTTGGTGAGATGTCCATTCTTGCAACTTGAGACGTACTTGTGTTGTTTCCTCTGATGAATCCTGTTGATATCAGGGGTATTTTCACTTTTGTTTGGGCTTCCTAAAGGCCTCCCCAAAACAACTCTGTTGCTTCAACAAACATCAAAAGTTTGGGTTGAGACACAATGTGAATTCCTCTGAAATGTACGTTTTACTGATTGAAGCAAAATTGTGGCTTCAGTAAAGCATAAACGGCGGCCTTGCCCAGGCCTCCAAGGCCTCGACCTCTTTGCCCAGGCGGCACGGAAGGCGGTAACAGCGCCCAGGCGGGAAACCCTGGGAAGATGTGGGAAGATCCTATAAACAATGGATGATTTGGGGGTACCCCCATGTTAGGGACCCTCAATTTATACAGTACCATGTATTTAATATACAATATATAGAAATATAATACTATAATCATATAATACAATACAATATATATATATATATATTATAATATATATATATAATATAATATATATATATAATATAATATAGTTGTTCTTTACTATATATACATAGTATGACACATATATATATATATATAATAGCATTCACTGGGTTTATTTCATTGGCATTACTGGGGATAGGTTTGACTCCCCCAGTAGAAAATCGTGGAAACATTACATTGGGAAATCTAATGCCATAAACCAGCTGAGCGGTTGGCTTCGGCTCCCTTGGAAGGGTCGCCGATTTTAGTTTGATTCTGTTCTGGTGGAAAGAACACGTGGTATTTGTGAGAGTAGGTAGCATGAGTTCACTAGATATATGATTTCATGTGTTTACAAGGCTGTGACTTGGACTTGGATGTGGATGTGGTTGTTTCGCTGAGGCAACATGCTAATTTATATCGGTTTCCTTTGAAAAAAAAACTTTTGATTTTGACGATTTCGACTCGTCCATGTTTGCCCTTGTCCAAGAGCGTGTTGCAAGTTGCTTCAGACAGTTAAGAGAGCAGCATCAAGAGCGTGTTGCAAGTTGCTTGAGAAAGTTAAGCGCGTAGCATCAAGTAAGTGTCCCGCGTGGCATGAACGTTATTGCCATCCCATCCCACCCCCGCAACCCCACCGCATCCGTGATGTGACGCATCCTCAGCATAGCATAAGATCCAATCGCAAGGTGCCTCAAGTGATGTAACATAAACACTCATGAACGGAATTATTATTGGGTTCACCACATTACACCATTGAATCTTGAACGGTTGAAACCACTATATATTGGATATTATTTATTTTGAATTAATATATATATATATATACATACCACCAATGCTTGATTATAGGAATATTTGCATCATTGCATATATCACCTTTTTGGGACCCCCAAGCAAGCAGAAATAGCCTTTGGAGTGTTTCTCCATGGTAGTGAAGAATCCCTACATAATAAACGGTTGTTTGGAGAAACCAACATTGATTTTTCATGGCTCCAGGTTGGGATATACCCTCTGGTGAACTAACATAGCAATGGAAAATGGCCATAGAAATAGTGGATTTTCCCATTGAAAATGGTGATTTTCCATTGCTATGTTAGTTCACCAGAGGGTACCCCCAATTTGGAGTGACATCAGCTAGATGGGCCGCTGGGAATTTCTTGAACTCAATGGAGGTTTTTTATATGTTTTTTTATGGGAAAATCGTCAAACTCATCCCATCATCCCCTTTGTTCATCTCCTGGTGTGTGTTTGATATTCGGGGGAAGGGATGGGGATGTTTTATCATATTTACCAGGATATAACTAACATTTGATGTAAATTAATAACCAAGTGTAATATGAGATTTGGGGATATTATAGGGATAACGGCGGCCATGAGTATTTAAATGGGAAACCTATCGAACTAAATGGGGTATAACTGATTGCCCTGAAAAAAAAAATAGTGGAACATACTTTTCCAATCCTCTACTTGGCAGGGTCTATTTTAGTTGGGGGATGGTAAGTGAGGATATATCATTGGGATATCAGGTATTGAATGGGATTTAAATGATATTAAGTAGCCAACTACTATGTTTCTTTTGTTGGGAAATCCGAACAACAAGTAGGACATATGTGGATATGGTGGGGACATGCAATGAATATTTGAGGGGATATGACTGAGCAACCAGGAAAATCATTTATTTGGTGTCTGAAGATGTTGTATTTTGGCCCAAATTTATGGTCATTTTAATGGGGAAAATGGCGATAAACTATATATGGTGTTTGCCCTATTTTCAGAGTTAACCCAATTTGATCTAATTTGCGGATTGTTCTTACAGCAGCATGATGGTGATGTTTGATGATTTTTGAAGAACCACCAAAATCCCATCTGAGAGGTTTTTGCAGGACCAAGACGCTGGCTGTTTTTAAGCAACTTCACCAGCGCTTTTTGAACTTTCTGTTCCGTACAAGCATGGTACCTTTAGCTGAATGAAAGCTGGATTTGGATGTTTTAAAGGGGAATTGGAAGTCAAGAATTCGGGCACCAAAAATTAGGCATTTGAGAAGATACTTGGAGGTTGTATCCACAAGGACTGGGAACTCACCCCGAGTCCAGTAGAGATTGATTTCCACGAAAACTGACACATGTTAAATCTGAAGATTGAAAGTCATTAATTGTATAATAATTCAACAACCTTATCGGTGGGGACTTGGACCTTCCAAGCATGGAGTTCGCCTGCTGGCAGAGGTTGACCACCGCCGGACAGATGAAATTGATGGAAATTGAAAGAAGTGGGATGCTTATGGATGCTTTATCTATAGAAATCAGCTGAAGTCTGTCATGTGCTGGTTGTATCCTATCATCTTCCAGCTAAAATAGCTAACTCTGAAGCAATTTCAGCAGCAAGATCATCCAGCAGATCCTGTTTTCTGCCAGCTCAACTCCCCTCAGGGTTTCCGTAAAAGGTCAAGCTCAACTCCCCTCAGGGTTTCCGTAAAAGGTCAGCTCTGTGTCCCTTTCAGCTGTTTCTGCAGGTCAGATTCAGCAGCTTCCTGAGACATCATCTGTTGAGCGCACCCGGCACCGCCATGTCGAAAACAAAGACCCCAGGGGCCAGAGGGTTCAGCGATGTCCTGGTTATTCCTGTATTTTATGCTTGGCATTCAACATCCATCCCCCCATCATGCCCCCTTCACCTTTTTTGTTGAGACAAGACAAAATTTCCTGTTTCAACGGTGATTATGGGTTCCGATGGCTGTCCTTTGGTACTGAAAAGGAGAGGTGATACGGTGATAGTTACACTCCTCACACTCGCGCGTGTTACGCACAACGACCTGTCCTTTGATATATAACTTCTAGCCTTGCAATTTTGTTGAGTTTGCTCAGCACTTGAAACGTCATCCATGGTGTTGCATTGCATGTTAAACTGGATTCGCTCATTACCCCCGCTCCTGCATGTCGCCTCGTGATGAGTTAAAAGTTGGGAACTTGGGACTTTCAACCTGTCTTTTTATGCAACGTTTATCATTGTCTCTAACATAACGTGGACGGAACCAGAGCAGGGTTTCTCATCAATTTCGGAAGGTTTGGTGGTCGGAAGTCCTGGTGGTTGCGTGGGGGTGGACCCGATGAGAGACCTTAAAAGCTCCCAATGTTTCGCTTCTCTGGCTCTAGCTTTGAGGTAGTCAGATTATGCGCCGGATGACCTAAAGATTCCAGGAAAACATCTCAAGGACCTGTTGACTCGTTGACAACTGATGTTGACAAGGCAGGCTCGTGTATTGATATACTTAATCATGTTCATCATAATATAAACAACTATAGAAGTTTTTGCCCGCAGTGCAGTGCTCGATCCTCCCATCCAGCAGTGGATAGCCTTTTCGGTGTTCCATCCCGGTCCCATGGTCCCCATAGCCCATGGGCCCCAGCCCGAAGCGGTCCGAGCAGATGTGGGAGAACCCGGTCCGGATGGCGTGGAAATCCACCAAATGAGCCCGGTTGAACTGTAAGCCATGACGATGAACGGAAACCAACACAGAAAAATGTGGGCGACCTGGAGCAGTTTTTTTTGCGAGTCATACTGGAAGCCACGGTAGCTTATTTCTCCCATGATCGATCTGCAATATGTTTGACAGATCTTAAAATACACATCAAAACAGCTGAACCAACAGATGAACCCCCAGAAAGATTCAGATTCATCGCCACAGCGCAACTCTTAGGCCCGATGAATGGAAGGTGCGGTGTTTTTTTGTAGATGAAAAACATGATCGATTCAATGTTGGATTGGTGTGAGGTTGATGTACTACAGTATGATTTGCTGGAAATGGGCTTGTTCTTACCACCGGGGGGGGTCCAAAAAACATTTTCCCTCAAATCACTCCGAGCACTCATGTGACCAAATACCAAGGGGATGCAGAATTTAGGGGGTAAACCTCTCAATCTTGAGACACGCCCTTTAAAGGAGCCGAACCCCAGTTTTTCCTGCCGTCCCTCCATGTGTTCTTATCTCCAGCTGTTAATTTAAACCTTCAGACTCTCAGAAACATAGATTCCCACATCGCAAAGCGACATGCCAACTGTCTGCATTGTTTCCACATGTCAGTGACGGCCTAAGTGACTGGGACTGTTTCCATGTAGGGTCTGGGATTCCACCAGTGACATCACGTGGCAAACATGGGCGAACTGGGCGAACATGAGGACCATTGTGGCCACATTCTTGGGATTGTGCAATGACCCAATCTGGTACCCAAATCTTCTCAATCTGGTACCCTATGACATTTCTTCTAATAGGGAAAATGATGATGAACCACTAGATTTTGGGGGTATACGGTATACCCGGTATACCTGATTTTCAGATAAACCACTTGTCTGCTCGTTTTTTGAGGAAAAAACATAGAGGCTATGGCAAATACATGCAAATACGATCCACCTCCAGGTAGACGACGACCTTTCACTGCAGCCCACCGCTGCTTGGATCAACCTTCTGGGGAGCCATGAGTTGTGGATACCCGAGACGAAGGGATGGTGTGTTATCTCTATCTAAGGCCATTGGTGCTAGCTTGGAAGATTTGGAGCTGAATGACATAGAGAGGCGGGACAAGATTTTGCGCAGGTGCCCTGCTGTTGTGAGTGATGGTACAGAATATATCAGAATATCAGCAAACATCTTAGACTATTTTAGTGTATATTTCTACAGGTATAGACTCTATTGTGTGGGGATGGGTCAAAACGGTCAAAACCTATGATTACCATATTTGGGGGAATAACCATCCATTGACCAGCTATTTTGGGGTACCTAGGGTAGAGGGTTTTGACTCATAGCCATGTATATTATATATATATATATGTTAGAATTTATTATATGAAAGTAAATATGATATATATATATATATATATATTATATACATTATACAGTATATTTTATTATATTAATTGATATTACATGTCATTATATTATATGTTATTATATTAAACTATAGTTTATTATATTATGTATTTCTTTATATATATATATATATATTCTATATATATGATTCAGTGATATATTATATATTTTTATATTATATATTTTATATTATATATTTTATATTACATATTTTATATTATATATTTTATATTATATTATATTAATATATCCCTACCCTCTTAAAAATGGAATTTGAGGGGGGGGGGAGTCGTACTGAAATTTCATATTTAAATTCCTTTTTTGCAATCATGTTTTCTCAATGATCAATATTCCCCATCATTCCAGGTCATTGGCAAGCAGGTGAAAATTAAATACTTGCGCTTAGCTCCGGAGGAGAGGAGCTAAGCACATGTCAGACTGAAGCAGCACATTGCGCTGCCGTGATCATACTTGCGCTTAGCTCCTCCGGAGCTAAGCGCAAGTATTTTTTAACCAGTGCCCAAGGCTTGTTAAGAAATGTTAGTTTACAATTCCACTCGAGGGGTTGGATCACTATCCCAGGGTTTCCAAGCAAAAAAAAGTGGAATTCGACAGGTTGGTTTTGTCCCCCCCCGCCCTCCCCCTCTATAGGGGTAGGGATATTAATATATTATGTTTTATATTATATTATATTATAGTTTTATATCTTATATAATTTCATATGTTATATTATAAAATATGTTTGTTTGTTTTTTTTAATATGTTTTATTATATAATATTAAATTATCATAAATAATAATATATTACAATATATTATATTAATTAATTATATTTTATTATATTATAATATATTATATTATAATATATTATCAATTATATATTATGTTCTAATAT
>Ga0126342_10022912_pt1 | contig 10265 bp, 11 predicted proteins | sample Cyp1metagenome_FD_92528 | JGI IMG/M metagenome (GOLD analysis project Ga0126342, IMG submission 92528) | Coral microbial communities from Lord Howe Island, Old Settlement Bay, Australia - Cyphastrea 1 metagenome | ecosystem: Host-associated > Invertebrates > Cnidaria > Coral ... | reverse complement strand
CACACTTTACACTCCACACTCTACACTTTACACTCCATACTCCACACTCTACACTTTATACTCCGCATTCTACACTTTACACACTCTACACTCCCCACTCCACACTTTACACTCCACACTCCTGACTTCACACTCCACACTCCACACTCTACACTTTCCACCCCACGCTGCAGACTGGTAACAAGGGAAACATGTACAAGACTGTTCAAATATAAACTATTGCAGAAAGGTATTGTGCATGACTGCATAACCATGTGTTTTGACATCTGTACCATTAACATACGTGTGAGCATTCGGGTTCGTGGGCTTCATCTTGTTTTTTAATCTGTATAATACATACAATGTGGGGCCAGAGAAGGATAGCTAAGTTGCTGAGCATAACTCCAATAACTATGGCTTATAGTACTTATAACATCTAGATCTGATAATTTTATTTAATGGGGTTTATAAAACAACTTATAACTGGGGGGCCGACATTGATACGAATGGGTTTACATAATGTAATCAGTATAATTCAATGAACTAAAACATGTCATTCTAATTTATCTGGATATCATGTGGGAATCATGGGGATATTATATATCAATATTTGCATATAATATTGTCATTAATACATGATATGTATATATATGTGTACACACCAGGAAAAAAACAAACGATCTCTATTTTGGATGCTTGATCCGCAATTTAGTGGCCTAAAACCTCCAAAACGAGGGTCTTTGGGCTCAGCATATGTATATACATAGATATATATATATAGTGTGTGTGTGCATTTCAAAACACATGGAGTTATAATATGTTATAATGCATGTAACTATATGTTATAACTGTATGTATAACTCTATATGTGGAATGTGTGTTTATGTGGGTAGGTCAATCAAATACAAATGGCAATATCTGTAAATAACAACATGATACACTTCAACAACAAACATTATATATATAATTATACAGTATATATATATATGCTGGACGTGTGTAGATCAAACAAGTACAAATATGGAAAACATTTGAAATGTACTGCAGGTAAAAAGATATATGGAAGACAAACATGGGGACACTCATGGAATCTTCCATATGTTGATAAACTGCACGTAAGCAACTTCTTACTTTGATACTTTATAAACTATGATTAAATCTACAGAGAGACAACAAAAATAAATACAGTACATAAGACTATACAGACTCTTGAGATCTCTTGAGTCAATCGAGATGTGATTTCTTGTGGCATTAGGTAGTTCCTTTCTATCCTCGGCAACTTTTCACCACATCCCATCACCCAATAACCAGGCGCGGATCACACATGAGTTCTTCAAAGTTTCGATGGAAACGCTGTAATCGTCCTGTTTCCAATCGCGAGAGCCACGGAAAATCGTCATTTTTAGATGGTCTGCTGATCCATGAAAATTGTGATTTTCAATAGTTATGTTGAATCACCAATGAGGGTAAATGGGTTGGGTCATGTTCCGAATAGGTGTTAGCAAATGTGCCGTCCATGCGCCAAATAGGATTGGCAAAGCTGGCTCACAGTCGACGAATAAACTGAGAAGAACACAACACAATCAAAAAGGTCATACTGTTACAGAGTCATCCATCAACCTATATCAAACTGATTCTGTCAACCCATTCCAAAAAATCAGAAAGTCATCATGGTGTCATCATCCAATTTCCATCCATTTCTCTGGTTTTTCACATTTTTTCACCTGAAAAACCCCAGCGTTTCGGCCCGGCCACGGCATCGCACCCGTCCTCCGGGGCCAGCGGGGGCTCCGCTTCGTGGCAAACGGCCTCCACGTTGCAGATGTGAATCACGGCATCCGCGTCGAAGGCCAAATGCGGCATGTACTCCATGACCTGTGCGGAACCAGCACCGAAAACGGGGGGTGCGAATGTCTTTAGAAAACACACACACAGATATATATATATGTATATATATATATGGTATCATATTATGATATTATATGGTATAATATGATATCTAGGTATACCCTCTGGTTATGACATTGCCAGGGCTAGCCATGGTATATATAGATGGCCCATTGAAATAGATGGGCCATACCGAACTTAAAAATGGTGGATCTTTCCATGGCTATGTTAAATAACCAGATGATAAATGGCTTCAAAAAAAACGGTGATATTCATTATTTATGGATTATAAGCAATTTATTAAGTGGGATGTACATCCAAAGAATTTCCCAGAATGATACCCCATGGTAAATTAACAGTTCGACCTTGAAAATCACCAATTTTGAGATATTTTGAGTATATATATATAACTAATCTTACAACCCCTATCCAGCAGGGTCTATGTTCGTTGGAGGGATCTGGAGGGCATCTTGATAAGAATTCTAACAGGACTGTGCGAAGCCAGACCGAAGATGTGGTCAGGTTCTTTGGATCTTCAAATGCATTCAAATGTTGCTAGTGTGGCAAAAAATGCCTTCAAAAACCCAAGAAAACTCTGGATATCATACGATTTTTTGATTGGGGAGGGGGGTAAACATCACCACAGAGCCAGCGAGCCCCCGCCTTTAGTACTATCTGCTGCTCAAAGGCAGGTAAAGACCTCATTGGCTCGGCAGTTTTGTGACAGGACAGTATGATTATTTAAAATCGAGATAGAGGAATTTCCGGAGTTTCCTGCTAACCTTTGGGTTGGTTAATGATCATACATGGGGAATATCCATCATTGTGGCCATTGAAAATGGGGGGAAATTATCAACGACGGCATTGCGGGGCTTGCACAAGGCCAACCCTCCAGCCGGGGAGGTATAGACTTCACATGGCACCTGTGACTTGAAACTGCTATCCAGACCTCATCTGTCTTGTGGCTCCATTCCAAAATGTCATGATTTCTCATATGCATCATCTTCCCATAGAGGGTGCAGTTGTAAGTTAAAAGTTATAAGTGTGTATGTCAGCATAGTTTTAAGGGTTATATCCCAACTTCCGAGGGTTGTTACCATGGCTATATCAGTTGTATCCATAATAATTAAGCCTAACTGCACCCCCAAGCACTGGTATATTAACCTCAGCCTAGCAACGCATGTCCTGCGTGGGCTTGCGGTATACAAAGATAGTCACAAAAGACCAGCATTCGACCTGCAAATGCTGCGCGTTCTTCTGGGAAACTTGTGGAATTGTCGTCTTGCTGTTGTTTCCTTTACTCGGAGTCTGGTTGCAGGTGTTTTTTGCAAAAAGGCCGATCTCTGTCACTGAAATAGCGATAAACCACTGGTTTGTATAATATACAGCAATTCATAAATCATCATAAATCCACATTCCTGAACCAAGGTGTTTGTTTGGCGTTTGTCACGTGTCGCGATCGGGATGAATTAATAACAATTCAACCTTAGCAGCTTAGCCATGGTCAACCAAACACAGGGTAGGTTCTGTCAACTGCACTTTGTGAGTTGGAACATGTTGTACCCTCTGGTAATTTCTTACATAGCTATGGAAAATGGCCATAGAAATAGTTGATTTAAGTTGATTTACCCATTAAAAATGGTGGTTTTGCCATAGTTTTCTGTATGTTTACCAGATGGCATATTTCATATATCAATATCATCTAATGCCATTAAAACATATGGATACCCATATCAATATCATATCCTGTTTATCAGATGGAATATTTCTGTGATGGTCAACCCCTAATCTATGGAACAATAAAAGCCATGTTCCAAACCACCAACCAGCGTTGTACATAGATGGCCTCCGGTGCGCAGGATCATGGCCTCAGCAGATCTATCTTGGCAGTGGCAAAAGCTATCACCGTAGTAACCAAACAATAGCTGCTTGGTGGTGCAATAACCATGGTTAATAGTGATTAATTAATAGTGATTAATAGTGATGAATAGTGGTTTTAACCATGGTTATCAGTGATTAATACCTGATCTAATGAATAATATAGCTGGTTGGTGGTGCAATAACCATCCTGAAAAATATAAAAGTCAATGGGAAGGATTATCCCATATGGAAAACAAACAATGTTTGAAACCACCAACCAGATAGGGGTTTCATCAGATGCTGCATTTATTCATTTATTGCGGTGATGTAAGGTGACCGTTAGGGAAAACCATGCAAAAAAAAAATCCATGCTCCAAACAGCTGAAATCTTCAGGCAGGTGTTAAGGAAAAAAGCTAGCCACAAGTCTAAATCCGAACCAATATCAACATACTATTTATGTCAACCATGTAGGGCATACCTACATACAATGCAGAAGTGCAAGCATATGCTAGCTCAGTCATGAATAAGATACTTTAGATGTATCATCTGGGAAATGCCCCAAACAGGAACTCAGATTGAAGAACTAGCAACCCTTGAATCCATCTTGCAACACCCAGTTGGATATAGTAATATCCCAACCAGCCATGTGGATACCCATTGCAGACGTTTTTAGGCCAGGATTTTCCTGAGAATGATGGTTTCATCACAGGGGTCCCCAAGCGTCAACCTAGACACAGTCCCCATAATTATTCACAAATCACCACCATCATCTGAACTATTCTGAAACTAATTGTTCTTTGGCATATAGCTTTCCCAAAATCAAGCATCACCGTCAACGGGACACTTCCAAATCTTCCACACCGGTGGCAGGTCCTTTTTCTGCGGTCAAAACATAAAGTTCAGCTTCTCAAACAGCGATCGCGCACGCTTCTTGGGACACTCGAAGACTAAGTCACCTCCGATCCGCGGGTTGACTTCGAAAATACCTGCAGGGCGCCATGGCGAAAAAGCGGGACGTTTGAATGACGTGCCTGGGAAAGAATATCAAGTCTCAAGGGCCAAAGCAACATGTAGAAATGACGTGACATGAATCACTCAAGTGTAGGAATAACTTAATAGATACTAATGCGTGCATGCGCATGCATGCATGAACATCATTGACTATCAGAATAGATCTATCAAAATCTATATCAAACAACAGAAATTGTCAGGATTCTTGAACCCCTTTTCCCGTCACCGAGCCGCAAATCGTCCCATCTCTTCTCAGCTTGTAGCCCAGGCAGCAAATGCCGCTAAACTCCGACAACAGCACTCTCATCACATCCAAATGGGCTTCTGGAACACTGACATATTCATGGCGCACCTCGTCAACAAAAGGCCACACATACTCTTCTCCATCATACTCATACCTTGGGCTTGTCAACCGGGGCAGCGTGTGTGTGTCTGTGTGTGAAGTGGATTACATCATTCCAAATCATTCTGGGTGAAGACGTCCCAAAACACTGGGGCCCCATCATACCCCATCCATCCGGGTCATCCGGGTCGCAAGGTGTTCACATAATCCACCACTTCACCCTTGAGCACTAGCAATGTCGTTGAGTATTCCAAGCGTCCGGGCACCAGTTCTTGCAAGACCCACTTCGAAGCCACACCTTGACCGCCCGTAAAGCGTTCCACTTCCTCGATGGAGTGCGCCACGTGGGTGTCTTTTCCAAAGGTTCCCAGTTTAGGTTTCAGAATGCAGGGATACTCCGCCTCCAAAGCACTCAAATAGGACTTGGGAGTGAACTCTCCGATGCCTTTGTCAACGGCATACCTGGGTTGCTACAACAACCCTGAAAAATGCGTAGGCTGAGACGAGATCATCAACAACTTTGAAGCCGCCCAACCGATCTACCTGAAACATTGCCAAATTTGGCATCAAAACAAGTACCTGTTGCCCTTCAGGGGGTCAGTTGTTGCAAACCTTCCCGATGCGGGGTTCAGTTTGAGTTGGCTTTGCCAGTCGCTAGTCCACTCAGCGCTGAATTGGATGGTTAAATCATGTTAAATCATAAAAAATGACAACAATAATGGTTCCCAGGGCCTTTTGACTCATATCCGAATTATCACCAATTATTGCATTGAAAAAAACCAGAGGTGTTGGAATACAACATATCTGAGGCTTCAGGTAGTTTAAACCGCTTTCTGTTTCATTTCATGATTTATCCCCCATCCGTTTAGTCATCCTCCCCAACGGGGTTGAAAGTAAACATATTCGAAACCACCAACCAGACCCCTCGTTGACAATGATGATGTGGTAAACCCATATCAAAAAAAAACAACACAAACGCATTTAAGATTGTTTTTTTACATGTTTTTACATGTTTTGCCACCCACTGTTTTGATCTATTTTGGTGATAGGTGCCATTTTTGGGTCCCAAAAAATCTCCCGTTTCGCCGTTTCGCCCAGCGGCCGCAGCATTCCCGCCTTGTCGCGCAGCGTCTCGACCACCCGGGGCTCCACGTTCACCACGCGCCACCCAGCGTGCCGGAGCTCCGCCTGCCGCTCCGCCAGGCGTACGGCCACCGTGTCTTGGCTCGGTAGGAGCCAACTGCCAGCAACGGAGCAGTGGGGAATGGCGCCATCACCTAGCGGAAGGGATGGTCTTCAACATGTTCCCATGGGTTTTTTTAGTCGAAATCTTGGGAAATTCGATTGTGGGGGCTTTACCATCTGCTGAAAGTTTCAGTTTTAGGGGATTTCTATACTGTAGGTGGAACCCCCCCCCCAAAAAAAAAAGGTTAGAAAACCGTCTGAATCCCGCAAGTGTATAGATCCTGAAATTGATCAAGGGCTCCCAAATGTGGGCCATATGTACTGTTGCATGTGACCTTGCTCAATCAAATGGAACCATTGAAGCAGGGCGATTATGATTTACCAACTTTAGATCTTGCAAACAAATCACACCATATCACACCATCCAAATATGGAGGTACGGTAACCCACCTTGCCAGTCAATCTCATTGCGGACCCCACAGCCATACTGTTTCATTTCGCGGGTCCATTTCAGCATCGGAGTGGTGTGAAAACGTTTGGCCTGGGCTCTGAGCTGGGAAAAAAAAGTCATGCAAGAAGTGGGTTTGTCCAAACGTGGGGCATACCCCTAATTCTCTGAAATTGCGATTGAAGATGTTAAAGTTTATATGTTTATAACATACCCCACGTTCAGGTTGAGCTCATGGATGGTGTTCAACATATCCCGAGAATAGTTGTTCAAAAAGAGACAAACTTGAAAGTTTGGAAAGCGGTTCTTAGTTCTTTCGTATGCTGTTACCAACCTCCCCTTCGTGAAAGGCTGGGATGGCCTCCCTTGGCCTCTCTTTCTCCACATTGCCAACTGGACGGCCACGAAATTTGCATGCAGCTGTCAATCTTACTACTGAATGGTTGTGAAACCATGCCTGGTTCATCCCATGCTTGCCAAATAAAACTTGGAACTACGTTAACTACGTGGAACCACCCCTTCAGAATCCTTCAGAATCCTTCAGAATCCTTCAGAATCCTTCAGAATCCTTCAGAATCCTTCAGAACTCAACGAAAAAATCCGGCTGGGGCTTCTGCCGAGTTGCAGTGGGTGCAGGCCCCCAATTTCTCAGCTCCTGCAGCAGTTTCGTGCTTTGATCTTTGGCCTCCCGGCAGGCGCGGATGACATGGCTGTAGCACTCCACGTCGGGCTCCACCTCTTTGGCCCAGGCGTCGTTCAGCAAATCCAGGGCTTGCTCCCAGGCACCAGCTCTTCTACAAGCGCAAATGCAGGCGAAATAACCTGAGACAGGTGAGGTGAGGCCATGATTGAAATCTTGAAATCCACATAGAAGTTGAAATTATAGTTTGGTTTGGTGCACTCTGACAATTCGCCAATGCAATCCAGATCTACTTGAAACGTGGGATCAACAGACTTCATTGTTCAGGGAGGATTGGTTCAATATATCCACCCACACCTAAAACCACGCCCGTTTTTGTCCAATCATTCAGGCTCCTGGACCATTGGATGCTGCTAGTTTTGGACTGGCACTTTGGGTTCCTAAGATTTTCAGAACAGATCTGATCACTGAGAGATAGTGAGAGATTCCCCGGGCCCACCGGGCCCGGCCATTTTTTGCACCAGGTCACTGGTTACATCTGGCGTCACCCCCAAGGATCGCATGTCCTGCAGGGTCTCCAGGGCACCCTCCCAGTCCGCCTGCCAGGCGCTATCTGCCAGCATCTCATTGTAGCTACGCCTGGGCTCCCAGCGACCCCAGCAACACCAAAACCATAAAAATGGCGCGAAACTATATCCAACTATATCTAACTGGGTCTAACTCCTTATTTTGTACCACATCAAACCAAAATATCCAAAATGGTGAAACACATACAGATGAAAATATAGAACTATGAAAACAACTATGAATCATACAGATGGTCATATTTCCATACATGTAGAACACCATCCATAGAACACCTACAACTATGAAAGAAGAATCATGTGCTGCGATCAGTTCATGCCCTTCGGTAGCACCAAGGATCACTTCTAGCAGAGCGCTGGACACATTGGGATCATGTTCACTCATGCCGAGTAGTGGAAACCACGAAGAACACACCAAAAAAACACAAGAAAAAACATTATCCATACATTCAATTCAAAATCACAAAGACAAACTGAATCTGAAACAATCTGAATAATCTGAATCCAACAAAAACGAAGAGCAGGTATTAGAAGCTCCAAGTCTCACATAGGCAGCTGCATCCAGAAACTCTTCTGGCTGCTGATCTCCAGCTGGAGGCAGCGGCGGCCCAAAGGCACAGCGCGGCGAAAGGCGCAAAGCGCGCGAGCGCAGCAGGCCGGGAGCTGGGCTGACTCCATTGCCACGCGCGGAGGCTACGCTTGACCACATGAAACAATTAAAATGGGAGGGGGGCGGGTCCCGATGTTTTTGTTCTTGCCATCGCCATCCCGAAGGTTCAGCTAAGGCTGATGGATTTTTTGGAACATATGAGAAAAAACAAATGATCTCTACGGTGCACCCGCTGACCTCCACTTGACATTGACATTGGTAACTCGGCTCCTTGGCTCCTGAAACACATATATAATTTAAAAAAAACCTGGCAGCTCAAATCATATAGCCATGGCCCGGTATCATTTTAGATCTTCGTGTTCCAAGCTGTGTTCCAAGCATCCCCAAACAAAATTTGGCCATGAAATCGAACATAATTTGAAGTTTCCAACAGCTGCGAAGTGGCCGTCCAGAGATGTACAATGCTGGTGTCCTTGATCAGGCCATCCCGGATGGTTACTGTAGTAGCAGTGAGATGTGTCCGAATAATGTGTGCCAATGAAAATGAAGTGCAGTTCAACCACATAATATACAATATAAAACAGATATTTTTATAATGTGTATATATTAGTCCCACATAATACAATATATATATTATATATATAAATATATATATAAATATAAATTATATTATATATATTATTTATATTATTATTATTATATATATATATATTATTTATATTATTATATTTACATATATAAATATTATATACATATCATATATATTATGTTTATTTTTATTATTATACTATAGACTATATTATATTATTATGTTATATAGTACATTCCAGTTTGGCTAGGATGTGCAGGTCAATGGGTTTCCAGGATGTGACAAAACACGCACCTATTTTACTTATCAGTTCACGCGTATGTCACATATGTCAGTGAACAGGTGACAAAGTGTCAACTTAACAAAACAAGTGTGAGGTTTTTAGGATTGGAGATGATTCATGAAACTGCTTCATTCGCCCTGCTGACCATTGTATTCAAAGCAACGCCTTGAACGGTTGCGATAAATCATTGCTGTCTCACTGTCTCCAACCCATGTTTCCTGAAGGAGATTTCAAAGCCAGCAGCCCAGCCATCACTGAAAGTAGAACCATCATCATATGGTTCAAAAGGCTTATCCCTCAAGCAGCCCCGACTTCGTCCTCATGTAGCACCAGAACATGCTTCTCAGAAAGCTCAGTGTCAGTGTCCAGTGGAACGCGCTGAAATCAAAATCTAAATGCGAGATTTCTGAAACCACTCATCAATCTACATCCCAAATCCACAAGTTGCCCCGATGACATCTTACACAGTTGATTCCTTCAACCCATTCCCACAAAATAATCATTTGGCCTCATCATATTTAGAAGCCACCCGGGCAGTTTTAGTTTTAGCCTTATGGATGTATCACATAATATTGTATATATAATATGTGTAAAAACATGTATAAACATGTATAAACTATATATGCACATATAAACTATGCTATAGTAATGATATTATATATATACATATGTTAAACATGTAAATCTATACCCTCAGGTACTAGCTAGGGACCTTGGGGGTCGCACTGTAGACCCTAAACGCTGGGTCTATATACAATTGCCTGCAGTCAGTACGTAAAGATATGTAGACCTTTGGCCTGGTACAGATTTCTAGGTCTATTGTGGTTTTCTCCAGAATCAACCAT
>Ga0126342_10022911_pt1 | contig 10265 bp, 11 predicted proteins | sample Cyp1metagenome_FD_92528 | JGI IMG/M metagenome (GOLD analysis project Ga0126342, IMG submission 92528) | Coral microbial communities from Lord Howe Island, Old Settlement Bay, Australia - Cyphastrea 1 metagenome | ecosystem: Host-associated > Invertebrates > Cnidaria > Coral ... | reverse complement strand
TGTCAGAAGATATGTCAGATAGAATGTCAGAAGATATGCCAGATAGAATGCCAGAAAAAATGTCAGAAGATATGCCAGATAGAATGTCAGAAAGAATGTCAGAAGAAATGCCAGAAAGAATGTCATAAGATATGCCAGAAAGAATGTTCTGAATGCCACAAGATATGCCAGAAAGAATATCAGAATATATGCCAGATAGGCTGCCAGAAAGAATGTCAGAAGATATGCCAGATAGAATGCCAGAAAGAATGTCAGAAAGGCTGTCAGAAGATATGCCAGATAGAATGTCAGAAGATATGCCAGATAGAATGTCAGAAGATATGCTAGATATGCGAGATAGATGTGGAGGTCGAGAGAAGATGTGCCAGATAGAATGTCGCCACACTTGGCAGAAGCAATGCTTGTGGTGGAAGATATGCCAATATTAAAACGTATAAATGCCATGGTGGGGATCACTCGAAGTAAAGTATGTTTTTTAACGACGTGTTCCTAATACAAACATTGTAGAAAAACTTGATGATTATCTTCGGGGAGATTCTCTATGTTGTACTATTACATATACCACAGCAAAGAATGGTACACATGCTGTACTCTAGTTACTTCGATGTTGACAGGTGTATACATATATACATGTTGTTTCATAACCCATATATCACAGTCATTTATATACACGTTTATACAGTCATCCTGAAGAAGGTGGACATTTGTATATTTAAAGAGATACCAAGTTAACAAGTATTTGCTTGACATGTCCATATTATATTTGCTCCAGGACAAACACATTTATATATATATATATATATTCATAAATATACATATATGTTTATGTATATATATTTATACATATTTATTTGCCGCATATGTATCATATGTCCAGATCTCTATATCTATATATGACATATATCTATATATGCATCTATGTAACTTGGAGGCCAATTTCTGTTAGTATACATAATATTATCATTATTATTGTTATTGTTATTTCAATATTAATGAATGACATATATATGTATATATCACATTATTGACATTTACATATAGTATACTATATACTACTGTTATCACATTTATCACTATTATAACTCTTATATATCATTTTTGCAGCAATATATATATATATAGAGCAAATAAACACAAATCCACAGGAATCTATATATATATATATTTAAGATCTAAGAAACCTATAATAGATTAAAAGCCTGACGCTCCTTTGGGAAGTATTAAGCAAAACCCCACAAGCATGACTGGCTAAATATATCCATCCTCTATGGATCCAACCGCAGTGATGTGAATAAGTTGGTTTATAAACCATGAAATAACCACCATGAATACTATAGTTATACAGTTTAATATCTACCATAAACCATCGAATTCAAACACTTTTTTTTAGGCGTTTCTGAACGCGAGCTCGACTGGGGGAAAAAAATCCTATACCCATAGGATCCATGGTGCTGCTATATATGGTAACATGGATCCCATCAATATACCCCAGTCATGTTAGCATATATACCAGCACCATGGATCCGTCATGGGTATATGGATACAATTGTCAATCATGATGATTATTCTGATTTAAGGTTGGTGCACATAACTCCCATAACTATGGTTTATGGTCGGTATAACTATAGTATTCATGGGGTTTATAAACCAACAAACATCACTGGGGGGCACCATCCTGTAGGGATAGGACTTCATGACATCGGCGCGCCAATCGGCGACGAGGAAAGTTGGTCCCTGGTCTTGCGCGGCTCCCGTCGTACCTTGGAGCTCCTACGGCAGCTGCCCGAAGCCTTCCGCGACGACGTCCTGGTGCCGCACCGCGGGGCACCGGTGAAGTCGAGGAAGAAAAAACGCTTAATGGATGGTTGGAAATGAGGAATGAATCGTGATGGAAGATATATGAGTTTAGTGACTTATAGTTGATTTATAGTGTTTTATAGCGTTTTATAGTGATTAGTCTTTAGCGATTGTTAAACAGTATGACTGATGAACTAATCTTGGTGGTTGATCAGTTATAAATACTGTTCTTAGTTTATGACCACTGAGTGAATATTAGCGATTGATAACCAAGTGGTCATATATGAGTGAATATTAGCGATAATATCAACCCTTCTTAGTTTATAACCACTATAGCTGAGTGAAATTAATTTCGATCGGATGTTTTTTCTTTTGTGATTAAGAGTAATTAGAAGGTATTATAGCAGGATATGAACGATTTTGAATGGAAAGTGTCGGATGAACATATACAACATTGTTCCATGGTACGTGCTTCATACAAGGATTATATATAAGATTGCATGATGATGAGTCATAGCAAAGATGGAACTTTGATGATGAAGTAATCAAGTGTGTACATACAACAATCAACAATCAACAATCTACATACACAAACAAATAGATACAAACTATTGCATGTATACTTATATATATATACATGTTGGATCCTAACAAGCGGTATATGAATATGATATAATACTGTATGTATTCCTGATATTGCACGGTACAATTGTGGATGCTGCAGGATATATGATGGTAGTCTTGTAGGCAATGCAGACATTGATGAGTGAAGGGATATTGGCCATGAATTGAACCCATCACTCACAGGCTTCAAGCAAATACCGTCTTGTTATTTAACATAGCTATGAAAAATCACCAAAATAAATGGAGGTTTATAGCTGGGAAAATCATCTGTAAATGGGCATTTTTCGCTATTTTAGTCATAACCAGAGGGTAAATCAAGTCTACTTTACCATCGTGGGAACATATCGCTGCACCCAATCTTTGTGTCCTGTCTCCATAGTCCCAGACATCCGCATTCTTGGGATCTGTTGGTGTTCCGATTGACGCTTCGCCTATGTTCGCCTTGTTTGACTGAGAAATTCCCTCCATGCCGGGAGATGCACTTTGAAAAAAAACATACGCATACGTATAGTGGGTGAGTTCCATTGATTTCCGGTTCTCGCAGAATTTTATGTTTGAGTTGATATAACGACAGAATACGAGACACGTTTAATATGATTTACCACTCATAGCATTTTATCCCATTATATATAATCTTATTGTTTATATACCAATCATGATTATGGTTAAATACATATCCCATTTGAGATCATATCATAGCCACAACTGACCAGAAAGACTGGCCCTCTGAGGACGCGGCAGATGCCTCGGAATTGTCGTTGTTGCTGGGACTGTCCAAGAAAAAGAAAAAGAAGAAGAGTTGCTCGGCTCGTTTTCCTGTTTGGCGGTTGTTTAATCGGAGAATGGTAGGAGTAATGGTAATATCATGGGAATAGGGTGGATGGAAATAATAGGATATAAGGCGGTGTTGGGAGCAACACTGTGGCTTTGGAGCAAAATTATTCAAAATCAACCGCCCCCAGATTGTGAAGGTGACTACCCCCATTGTGGTCTCTTCTCTCCATGCTTGTTGGTTGTAGTACATAGTGATTTTTGTCTGACACGTGCAGTTCCATTCCCCGAAGAATAAACACATCCAAAATGTAGTTTGCTGGGTAGTACACAACCGGCCTTATCCAAAAATGAAACTATCCTATGGTGAACTAAGACAGATATGCAAATTAGATGGGTTTCGTTTCATATCTACAGTAAATCAACAGGATCTACACATGCTGGATTTTCCATGTTGGTTCACCATGTTGGGTAACAACGATTCACCCGAACAGATCACCAGCCAGGAGATTCGGAGTCTCGACTCTCAGACCGAAAAAAAATCTGCAGCTGTTGGCTTCACGAGGAAAGCCCTTCTGATACGCCTCGGACAAGGAGGGAGTACCTTCAAGTACTTTTTCGGGATGTCTAAACATGGCTTCATCTTACTTGTGCTTAGTAGGAAATGGGGAATGACCTATAAGAACCATTCATGATCATCCCATTCCCCAATTCCATACTAAGTGAATTTTCATTCCAGAAAACTTGACACATCCGAATTTTCTGGATGGTCTCCTGTTCAGATAGATGGTAAACCCAGCGACCGCACTGCAAGCATCAGACGGGGGTCTCCCTCACCAACTGTCAACCGTCAACCCAACAGTGGGAACAAACGCGATTTCTAGGCCCTAGGTAGAATCCAAATCGGAGGGTTTCTGCCTCAAGAAAAATTGGACAAGCTGAGCTGTTTAGACCTCGCACTGGTTGACCCCCTGTTGCCATGGCGGGGCAGCTGGAATCCACGGCAGGGTCCCTGCGGCGAAGCCAAGCACGCGACATGCACATGTCCATTCCGGCCTCTCGCTGGTGCGTGACCTATGGAGACTTGAACTTCTTGCGACGTGAAGTGTTGCAGGCAGTGAAAGAGGGCAAGATTCAGGCACCAGCCAATGGTTCTTGTGCACATTAAGCCACATTCATGTTCTGGTTGGTGGTTTGGATCATTTTTTATTTTTCCTATATTGGGAATAATACTCCCAACTGACTTTCATATTTTTCAGAGGGGTAGGTATACCACCAACCAGTGTTTCTATCTTTTTCCCATTGCTGACAAAGTGTAAGTGTAAGTCTGGTCGCAGACTTATTTTCAGGGATTCCCAAGGTTTGGATGATTTTGATCCATTGGACAAAACCTACGGACCCAGCATCTACACTGTGAACGAAACGTACATCATCCCTGTGACCAGAGATGCCGGAATGATGAGTTGGGCTTTGATGCGGCATCCCAGTGGCTTAGACTGCGAGGTCTTCATCAGCCATGCATGGCAGGAAGGCATCTACGAGTTTCTCACGAAAGTTCCCCGGCAATTGGTGGTTTCATAGTTTTTTTTTCTGTTTTTTTTCTCATGTTTCTCAATGAACTATATAGGATCTATAGGATGAGATGGGTGGCTCAACCCCTTCCCTTCAGGTTCAACAGTCGTGGCGGAGAGGTTTGCAGAATCTGTGGTGCTGCATGTTGGCGAACCCTCAAAACTTGGACATTTCCACCTTACTCCGCAGTCCAGCTGAATCTCCCTTTGCCCTGGCTTTGCGCGCGGCCCAGCTAGTGTTGGTGGTGCCAAATCGGCACAGGACACGGGCTTGATGGGCGACGAAGCGACCAAACTTGGATCCGGTGTAATTTGCAGAACATGTGCTTCTGGTACACTCTGATTTATTGACCATAGGAACTCTGAAATTGTTTAAAGGGCAAACTGGTGGATATCCTCACTATGACCATCCACTTTTTCCATGTTCCCATTTTAGCCACACAACTTGGGCATTTAGACACTAAGTCATGCATTTTTAGATGGGGATGGGCTATGTCACTGTACAAACCCTCCAAAAAATGGATGATCGCCGAAGCGCTTGGACCACCCACTGATGCGATAGGATTTCATGGATAGTGACCCATTTGCTGATAAAGAAAATGATCTAAGAGGCGTATATGTGTTTTTTTAAAGTGAGATACTGTAACCATGTGTAACTTGTGATAATTTCATGGGATATGGCCTGATAGCCTACATACCCATACAACAGGAGTGTCTACACTCGACTCTGGTGCGGATATGAGGCGTTTTTGGCACAAGAGGAAGGCTGGATTTGATGTTTTTCCTCTAGGGACCACCAAGATTGATACAACTTGGCCCTGTAGCGACTTGCCGAGTCAATCTTTGGGGGCAACCACTTTGGAGCAACAAAAAAGGGGGCGATCTATACACTCTGGTAAACTAACATAGCTATGGGAAATCATCATGCTCAATGAGTAATCAACTATAAATCACCATTTTCAATAGCTTTTTGTATGTTTACCAGGCCGGGTACTCCACAACTTTCTCAGCGTCACATTCTCGGACAAGGGCACCACAGATCCAAGGTTTTCTCCACAATGTGGAAACTGATTACGGGCCATCCATTTCTGGTTGGTACCATAGCTTACCCTGTTCTGAGACAAATGCTGGAGTTTACCTGCAGTTTAGCTCGCTAAGAATGGTGTTTACACCAAAGATTGTTGGCCCGTTTTGTCTCCTATTGTTGCTGACATCTCTTAGGCGAATATTGGAAAGATACGGAAGGCTTTCCAAATGGAAATAGGCTTTATGCCCCCCTCAGAACTGGTCATTTCAGTAGGGACAATGACGAAGAAACCACGGCAGCTTTGGGGAACGCCAATCTCCAAAGAAGCCCGACTTTGATGTGTTTGCCCCTGTTGGCTGTCACCTACAACATGTGGTTGATGGTTATGTGTAAAGTGTTGTTTAGCAAACTTGGAACCCCTAAATTCCTGGATGGTGAAGAAAAGATCCCAAGCATGATCAATGACTTGGACGATCTTGAAGAGCCCCCATTTTTCTCTTAGGTATCCTGGATGAATGGTTGATGAGTGCTTTGTTTCCCCCAACCAGATTCGAGCGTTTTGTTTCCCCCAAGATCACCCACTCCATTTTGCCAGGCAAGAGAATTCTCATCGCCAAGAACCCCAATGTTCCGGGTCTGCGTCCGGCTGCAATGCGCATGGCCCTCGCTGGACTGCTGGGAGTGTTCATCGGCCTGCTGGTGGACTTCAGCTACTTCCCATGGCCACGGCAGATTGCCCTTGCTGCGGCGCTGGCTGCTTTCGTAGGCCCGGTGAGTTTTCAGTTACAAAAAGTGGGAGCTGGGATTGTCTGGGACCTTTGAGAGGAACATCAAGCATATGAAACTTCTGGGGACTTCTATAGACATCCAGATAGTATACATAATGATAGACATATGACAATTGTAGACATACAGTATCTGGTTGGTGCTTTGGAACATGTTTTATTTTTCCATTCAGTTGGGAATATATCATCATCCCAACTGACGAAGTCATATGTTTCAGAGGGGTTGAAACCACCAACCAGGTATAACTATAATACCCATATGCTCCATGTATGGTATATTTACCTACAAAACTCGGTGATTTTTAAGGCAAATGTTGGTAAATATTCCAGCACCATGGGTTGCATATGGGATAAGATCAGAAGTGGCTTGTTCATCCTTTTGGACTGGTGACACGGGACGCACGTCCGTCCAGGGATATCCAGTGATCATCAGATGAAGAGCAGCTTTGAATCAATGAAAACCATGGGTGTTTCAGAATGCAGTCATTAATTTAGTTCAATTCAATTCAATTTAATTCATATTCATCCCATCTCCCGATTTATTTGATTTGTAGCTAGGGCTTTGGATCAAACATCGAGTTGTACGGATCTTCTTGAACGTCTTGGCAGAGCTGGTTTGTTGCGTGGAAGCCACCCGCCACTTCAGCAGCGAAGCTGAGTCGGCTGAGTCACCCTGGTCGGATCTCACCACTCTGCCCCTGTGGATTCATGAGACGATGCATCATTTGCGCCTGGATTGCAGCAAAGTCTTGGAGCTACCCTCTGGTAAACATACAAAAAGCTATTGAAAATGGCCATAGAAATAGTGGATTTACCCATTAACAATGGTGATGTTCCATAGTTACGTTAGTTTACCAGAGGGTACCCTGATTGCCTTGATCATGGATGCTCCTGAAATCCGTTAACCATGGGTAACTTCCTGGTGAACCATTTGATTCTCCACTTTTCCACCAAGAAAAATACAAGTTTGGGGGTATTACTTATCACCACCTTCAAACGTATCCGGTTATGATGGATCAGCTGGTGCAGGCTGCTTGATCTACGAAGCCAACAGTGGTGTTAGATCGAATTTCAATCATGATTCCCAACCAATTGATGACAAAACATAGACAGGATATGTTTTTGGGACGCTCACAGTATCTCACAGTCCATATGTATATATATATATACATCCATATTATTATGTATGATTATTAATGACACATATTATATGAACATATTCAACGTATGTCGTGTCGATGTTTGGCCCGGCATGCCATGCTTCCATGGCCGATCCAGAAAGATCATCGTCAATATATGTGTCATTATTGCTAATAGTAAACCCATATGCTCCATGCATGGAATATTTACCAACATTTACCCTAAAAAAACACCCAAATGTAGGTAAATGTACCATACATTGAGCATATGGGACAGAATATAAGGTAATGATAGTAATCATATGTACATTAATTACTAATATAATCTAATATATGTAAACATGCGAATTCTCATGGAAGCCCGATTTGTTGGTCAGATATGATGGTTTATGAAATATTAATTACGGTTTAACAAGGAACCACCCCCGAGTGAAGCATTTCAATGGTGAATCATCTTCATCTCGAACATTTCCCCAGCAGTTTTCCGGTCTCTCCTGTACACCTGGAGAAAAACAAAACCTCTGGTAAACGTTTACATAACGAACTGGAAAATCACAATCTTTAAGTTCGGTAAATCAACTATTTCTATGGGCATTTTTATAGCTTTTTGCAAACGTTTATCGGAGAGTATGTGGCTCGGCGGTCCAGGTTCTGGTTGATGGCCGCCAGCTTCTTCTGCTTGTTGGAGTTGGATCGCCTTCGCGGAGAGTCCACGGTGTGCGAGGCGCAGCAGCTACGGCAGGGCTACAAGGGCTCCATCGCGCACGCGGAGTGCGCGCGGCTGACGGATGCAGTGAAGATCCACCAGGTGGGATGGGGGATGTGGAGATGTGCGGCAAGTGAGTTAGGCTATGTATGACTAGGTCGACTAGGTGCCCAAATGCTAGTAAATAACGGGATGGTCGTTTACGGTCATACCAAGTGAAACAGCTGGTTGGTGGTTTCAAACATTTTTTATTTTTCCATATATTTGGAATAATCATCCCAATTGGCTCTCATATTCTTCAGAGGGGTAGGTCAACCACCAACCAGACAGTGATTTTGAATGATTTTGAGTGATTTTGATCGACAGACTTTGGGATTTGTATTGATGGGATGCCCATGGCACACATGGACTTTGGGAGTCCCAGAAGAACGTGTGGTGGTTTCGCAAAACGGGGATACCCATTTTATATCGTTTTATCATCCAAATTCCATTGACATTCGATATCATTCCATTTCTACATATGGTTCAACATGTTTCAACCCATACTGGGATATGGGTATGGGTCAATACCTATAGATACATTTTTAGTGGGATGAACATCCATTTACCAGCTATTTTGATGTTCACCAGGGGTACAAGGTTTTGACACACTGCCATATGGGTGCCGGTGTGGGGCAATATAAGTCTAAATACATCCCATGATAGGCATTTTTTACCATCCCAACAGATGTTTTTTTTTGGGGGTACCGGGATTTTGATCCATAGCCATTAATCGATTCCCCACTTTAAGGGATTACCCGGCCTGGTAAACATACAAAAAACTATTGAACATGGCCATTGAAATAGTGAGTTTTTTCCATTAAAAATGGTGATTTTCCCATAGTTATGTAAACGTTTACCAGAGGGTACCCCATGTCCAGTCTAGTCCAAGAACCATCGAACTATTCGCCTGTTTGGCTCAGTGGTTTTCCTGTCTTGACCTGACACATTTTTGATGCTGCAGGAAATTGATGACCAACAAGATGCAGTGGATTATGCTATCCATGTCTTGTTGACTGCAGGAATGTCCACCCCGGCATTGCGATACATTTCTCGTGCGGGTGTTGACATTGAGTACGCGGCATATGCCGAGATCACAGCTGCGGCAGTTTTACTGATACCCTTTGAACTGGGATCGCTGACAAACTGTACTTCGTTTCGTGTGTGAGTTTGAAGATAACTGTTTCATTTTTTTGATGTTAAGAACTCAATGGTTGTTCTCCTCACCAACAAGCTCATGTTATCTTTTTTGGGGAGGGCTCTTCCACTTCACCAGTTCAACCAGGTATCTTGTATTTGCTGTACTTTGGAGGAAGCTGGTACATTGCAGTGCTTCAGGGCATCGCAATTTTGTGCCGGTTGATTTTATTGGTCATAATTTGTCGGAGGGAGGCAGATGCTCGGAAGTGAGGTCAAAGCACATTTTGGAAGCAGTCATTTTGGGAAGGCAACGATCCACACACTAGATAAGAAAGGATCTTTGAAAAGATCCGTCAGGAACTGAGTCCTGTAACATGCAAACCAGCCTAGACAGTTAGACCTAAAGTAGATCCCCTTGTAGTACTTCTCGAAAACGATGTAGAGCATCCAATGTTGTCAAATGGAGTCCAAGCCAGATTCCAAAAGTTTGAATAGGACCCTTGCTATGTCAGAAAAAGCAGGTACGTGCAGTTGATCAGACTGCATATCCTCTCCAAACATCAGTAGCTTCGTTGGCCACGGACTGATGAATGGAGCCGTGGCCCCCTGCGTTATTAAAAAGGGAGAGGAAAGAAGAAAGAAAAGGAGAGAAGTTTTACATCTATT
>Ga0126342_10022910_pt1 | contig 10265 bp, 10 predicted proteins | sample Cyp1metagenome_FD_92528 | JGI IMG/M metagenome (GOLD analysis project Ga0126342, IMG submission 92528) | Coral microbial communities from Lord Howe Island, Old Settlement Bay, Australia - Cyphastrea 1 metagenome | ecosystem: Host-associated > Invertebrates > Cnidaria > Coral ... | reverse complement strand
GCCAGGGCGGCGCGGCTGCATTGGATCAGCTCACCTTGGTGGTGATTGGCAACTGATAATTTCAAGGTGAAAATAAGGGAACATGTAAAATTCACAGGAAATTTCAATGGTTTTATAAGGGACAATCCATGGAAAATCTCCATTTGAGTGGTTTATAAGGGATTTTTGTTACATTACACCAATTATCAATATTCAATACCAATTGTAAGTTGTTAAATGTAGTAATGGATGTAATAGCGCATAATCCTATAATATTCCATACGGAAAGAACCATATATATATATATATTGCAATGGGTATATAATGTGAATATGACCCTTAATGGGAATATCATGCTATACCTTGGTGGTGAAGGGAAAGGAATTGAGAAAACTGGGATGGTGTATCTATTTGAAATGTTGTTTTATATAATTAATGTGGTTTAATGTGGTTAGTTTAATGGTTAATATAATGGTATGTAATGGTTATCTATTTATCTATAATTTAATGGGAGGATATACGAAGGTTTATACCAAACTATCATGTGTTTACACACTATACTATCATATTATGTACTCATGATTACATATGTTGAAATTGTGCGACCATGATGGCATGATATATACATATATATATACAATATGTAATTGAACATTATGGTTTATATAATGGGACTTACATAACAAAAAATGTGTTTTTTTAATGGAATATAATGGGATATGGTTGTAGAACTGAAGAACTGAGGTGAAAATGATATTTAATAAACACATTATGTAATTTAATGGGATACAGCTTAATTTCCATACGGGGGTTCCTACAATAGGGAATCCCCGAGTCACCATGGGTTTCAATACTAAAATGATCTAATGACTAGATGACTAGATGATTTCAGGGTACCCCCATTTAGGAAACCTCCATATGTGTCATGGTCAAAGCATATGGTGTACTATGGAAAAAAAAAAACACCAACAACAATTGGATATAGAATGGGTATATGATGGGAATATGTAGTGGTATACAATGAGAATACCATGGCACATATAACATAGGTCGATACCTTGGTGTTGGTAGTTTGTTTCCACAGTGGGATGTCTTGTAGGATTCAATTGGATGTAATGGGAATTTGATGCTCTTGTTTCGATATAGTAGTAATTGCAAAGTATAAATATAGTATAGTTTGTGTTTGTTTCTATATGTTTCTATACTATTTGCTACAATTGTTAACTTGATGATATGTGTACTATTTCTAAATTAGCAGTTTCTTGAACTACTTGGATAATGGAATATCATTGCCCGAGGGTCATATCCATAATATTCCTGTGATAAATTACTTTGCCAAACATTGCAAAACTAATATTCACAATTCACAATATTCCAGCGATATTCACAATATTCCAATAATATTCAATATATTCCAGTGAAAAAATTATGTGCCTACCTGGATTATGAATATGATCCTTCATATTAATCATATTCATAATTCTTATATAATGTAAGATAAACTGCTATTCTTAAATATACCCTCTGGTAAATTAACATAGACCCTGGCAGATAGGGGTTGGAAGACTAGTTAGTTTCCATTAAAAATTGGTGATTTTCAGGGTCTATGTTTATTTACCAGAGGGTATTATATTCCACTGATCAATTCCCTGAGATGGTGAACCATTTTTCTTTGAACGGTTTAGGGTAAACGCGTACATAGATGTAGTAAAAAAAATGTAAAAAAAAACTATGTGTAGATCATTTTCCTAGGAAAACCATGGCTTTTCCCTATCTTTTGGTTACCCTCTGGTAATTTGTTACATAGCTATTGAAAATGGCCATAGAAATAGTGAGTTTTCCCATTAAAAATGGTGATTTTCCATAGCTATGTTAGTTTACCCATAGTTTTTTATATGTTTACCAGAGGGGTATAGTTTACCGGGCTAAAATCGCCCCCAAAAGTCCTTCCACCTCTCAGGCGCGACACCAAGGCTGCGGTAGGGCTTGCCACCATAGGCTTTGCGCAGCGCATAGGTGCGCTCCAGGGCGAAGACATCTGCAGGATACGGGGACCACCTGGAGATGCGCCATGGGGCGACTGGAGTGACGAAAAGTGACGTTTGTTGCCCGAAAGAAGGTGAAAAAGATATGATAGATGTAAGATGATATATCTGGTTGGTGGTTTTAACATGTTTTAGCCATCTTGAAAAAATATGAGTTCGTCAATGGGAAGGATGACATCCCATATATGAAATGGAAAATAAACAATGTTCCAAAGCACCAACCAGATATAACTTGATATCTAAGGTGTTCATAGGTGTTCCATCGTGTTCCATCTTCAATCGCCAGGTTTACAAACAGCTATGATATCTATGATGACTTGAGCTGTAACCATAAACCTGGCCATTCAATATGGCTCCTGGGAATGTTGTAACCCTAGAAAGTAAACCATACAAGTACCATATATATATATGATTGTAGTTGATTGTATAATATTATATATATAGTCATATAGTTGTGTTACTATTTGAACGGTACCAAATAAACATAACGACAAAGGATGCTGTTAGTCGGGTTTGCGTGTAAGTAGAAGAAATGTAAATAGCTCAATCACAAAATGCAGATCAAAACAACAACAAACAGGTGGGCTTCAAATAACAATCATGAGGGCTGAACTGAACTATATAACTCAACATATCTAAAGATATCGGTGCAACCACCAAACATGTCATATCTACATATATGATAATTATTATGATACACATATGATAATTATTATGATACGCATATTTAAAATAACACCAATGACATGTGCCCAACACATCAACACATCGCGTTGCCCAAAACCGGGCCAGGCGCCAGCCAGTGAACCACTCGGGCTCTTCACTGAAGAAGATCTCTTCATGGCCATGGTGCCCCTTCTCAACCACCTGGGAGGCCAGCCATAGGGCCTATAGGGGGAACGAGTTGAAACTGAGCCCATGGAAAGACATGGAAAAACATGGTTTTAGATATCCGATTTTTTGCTGGTGCTTAAAAAGAGTCATCCGATGTCAAAAAATGCGACTCGGTTAAGCGTAGCAGAACACTTAGTGGCAGCTTGGTGGTTCAGCCGTCCCCATCGATGCTTCACCATATGGAATCCGCCGTCTAAAATCAAACATCTAAAACAGATCAAACGTATTATGAAACCTCTTTTGTCTTTCAACATCTTCACCAACAAAGTACTGTAATAGCGTGTAATTATCTTGTTATATCCGTACTTATCTGCAATACTGTAATGTACTATATATAATAATTTCGATCAAGATTTTCTTGGCAAAGCGCACGCACCATCCCTGCCGCAACGACACAAAGTATTCAGAGTTTCGGCAGATGCGACTCACGTGCTCCTTCCAGGTGCTGCTCAGCACCTGATCATCCCGTGAGGACAGTTGCATCTTAAATGATTGACATGTAATATGATAATATAATATTCATCTAATAATGGTATATAATATGGTATAGTATCATGGTAATACTGTAATTACTATCCCTTTATGATAATACATCTATATAGATGGTATAGTAATTCATAATATATATATACATATAATTATATAATTAATCCTATATGTATCCTATATGTATCCTATATAGTAATTGATGATCTATGAATATGAGATCCATCATCTCCGGGCCTGCGCCAGGCCGCTCTCCTGGGGCGCCAGCTTCTGCATGAAGAAGGCCACCACCGCGGGCGTCGGCCGCAGGCGCTCCGCGTAGCACAGCTCCACGGCGTCTCGCCTCGATACCGATCCCATTGAACATCGAACTCTGAACTGTGGCAAACAAAGTCTCACTTAATCATATATAAGGAGATATACCCCCAAAATATGGCCTTATATGGTACAGTACCTGCATTTTAGGATCCTGGAATTCCCATTGACTTAAAAAAAAAAAAAAAAATCTGGGATGATCCAGTTGGTTGGTGGTTTTTGCTGACCCATGACCCATCTATATACAATAACTTGACAATAACTACCATTAACCAAGCGTCATAGACCACTCCCAACAGCACAGAAATGGAGTGGCAAGGTTTGCGGAGTTGAAGTTCAGCTCTCCAATGGCTAGCAATATCAGGTATGGGTATGAGTATGACAGTATGACTCAGTATGACCATCAGAACTATGCCTGCCACATGTGGGTCATGCCTGAAACTAAACCATGCATATGTTTGCATATGCATATTTTTTGTCAGTATTGGTTCTTTCAGGCAGAGCAATTTTAGGTCTGGGTCAAAGCCCTCGTACTTTGGTTTCACCTGGTAAATGCCTGCATCCAACCGAAATGTTTTTCATCATGTTGAATCCATTTCTATTGTTGGGGGGTTCAAATTCCCAACTGCGGCTTTCCTTGGTTCAACTGGCTCAAGACGAAAGAAACACTGGTGTGGGTCCCTTGGTACCCCATCGTACCCCAAATTTCACACATTCGATGCTTAGATCAGTGGTGTTTTCTGGTCAATTTCCAAAGTCTGCGATGTTTTAAGTCAGTTGAATCCCCAATGTTCATGATGAATTCATGAAAAAATGATCCTTCTTTTTTGGCTTACTGGTGCTAAGTAGGGAATGGGAATGATCCACAATAACTATCAACAATCATCCCAGCAACCCCCATTCTCATCCATTCCCTACGTTTAGCACCAGAAAGTTGGTAAAATTTCCAACTGGTCAATTTCCAGCCCCAACGGTTCCGTGTCTCCGCCCAGCCACAGCATCTTGAAGGGCACTTCCTGCATCCCCGCGCCGTGCGCCGGCACCGCTGGTGCCCCAGGCGTCGGCGCCGTGCCGGGCGCGACCGTTGAACCCACCGGCGCGGCCGGGTCGGCGCGGGAAGTGGAGCAGGTGGAGGCGCTGGTCTCGTCCTGCCACTGGATATGTCAGACTTGTCGTGTTTAAGCATATTATCAATGGGAATTTCAGGATCCTAAAATGGAGGTACGTTAGTACCATTTTTCAGGCCATATTTTATGGGGATCCTGAAAATCCCATTGATATGATTTTCACCAAAGATGTGAAAAGGATTTGTGCTGCCATAAACCATGGACCTGGATATATCATGTACCTATATGTATCTGAAGTTTGTCTCAAATCCGCTATCAGACATGCTTCTTTGGGATCATCATCATCATCATCATCATCGACGCTTGGCAGACTACTACCACTAAAGGTGTAGTTGACACCATATACCGCGTACCGATTTGACGATGGTTCTTCACGCCTAAAGCAATGTTTATCCATTGTCTGGCTAAATTACGATTATCTTGCCTATGTTCCAACATCTTCGGATGTATCACCAAACTACCAACATGTTCTTGTCGAAAATCCGGCATAGAAAATACAGTTGTGCGTCTGGCATTCAAGGGTACCCCAAGATTTGATGGTTAATCATCATGTTCACCTGAAAAAGTTTCTCTCTAGGTATCCTCCAGTTTAAGCCAATATCCCAATTCTATGATATCCCGCCATATCCAAGGATTTTACTCCTGTGATCCCATATAAAATGTTACAAACACCCCACAATGAAAAAGTGTAAATCCCCTACATCCACCTTGGCTTCGTGTGGTGTTAAGATGTGTTAAGTACGTGACTATAGTGTCACCGGGGGTTTCGGGATTTCATCTCCACGTCCCCGTCCGCAGGAGGCTCAAGGAGCAAGCGTTGAAAACTCCTGTTGACAAATGTTCAGCGACCGCAAGGGGCTGCCAGTTACAGTAGCAAGTCGTTGAGATTAACCATCTTTCTTGGGGATAAAACTTGATATAACGTATTTCTATGTATTTCTATGTGGGGAATATGACTGAGTTCTTTTTGAATCGTTAGCACCCACTCGGCAATTGGCATGCACATCCTTCTACTCATTTAGTAGTCCTCAGTTCAGATCAAACATCGGGCACCGGGCACGAGTGCCCGCCATTTTTCCGCCACTGGGCAAGCCCAAGAAGAGGATAACCATTAGAGGAGTCGGAGAACTCCACCACAAAAACGCAATGGGTGGAAGGCTTTAAAAACCCATTCTGAAGAAAAACTCAAACCAGATTGCTACCAGTTCAGCTACATCCAAACTGTTGGACAACATTGAAATCACCATGTTACGATGACATCCTGGTGTTGGTTGTTGAAATTCGCATCATTTCCCATTTATAAATATATTATAAATTATAATGTCCATTCATCATTGACAATGTCTACTATAAACATCCATCAACCATACTTAAGCTAATTAGAATAAAGTTATTTGGCGAACTAATCCAGGGGACTCCACATTGGCCAACTTCCCCACGTCTCGTATCTCGCATCGTCCTCTCTGCCACCGTCTCCATCATCTGCTTCTTCAAGAGTATCTGTAGCAGGTCATCCTGACCGGGCCGGCTTGATGCATCGGGCATGCTCGGAGTGCTGGCTTTTTTGGTAATCTGTTCCGAGCCTGTTTCGGAATTTCAGTACCAAACAACCAACCAACCTAGATATCTAGATCAACCTAGTCCCACTCAGGTCACTTGGGTTTCCCTTCTGCCAAGCATCTTGCTCTCCCGACTCTGTCACCATTTTTTGGAACCGGCGCTGCGCGCAGCGTCTTTGGTCCCACGATTCCTCTCAAATTTGGCGCCTTGAACCAAATCCTTCGTGCGATGGACATGGGTAAGAAGAATGTATCAACAAAAATAGTATGCGAATGTCCAGCATAATAACCCCCAAAACGATAGAGCATGAATAATAACAACACTATAATATAACACTATTCTTTCTGTGGTTGCTTTACTGTTCCATCTTTTTTGGTGTTGCCAAAAAAAACATCCTTTTCACGGGCATGTTTCGTGATTTGCCCAACATCAATCATCATGGATGTATGGGCTTTGATCAGGTCGCTGCAACCCGACTTAACACAGCCAGCGGGTTCTTGAATTCTAACCCATAACATGCTATAGCAATGTGTGCGTTTGTCTCAAAGTGCCCAATATCCCAACAAAAGCATAACAAAGAAACACGTTAATCGAGAAAATGATGATTAGCCATGGGATTTGAGGCTTGCACAATTTTGAGACACCTCCATACTTGATGCCGATATATTTCATGGCTTTTCATGGTCGATCATGAAGGCCTTCATCCATGCCTGCAGCCCCCATCCGTTTTTCTCGGAATTCGAGCAGCCCAAACTACAGCTACCCTCATGCACTCGACGGCAGTCTGCATGCATCCCAGAGGCAGTCGTGGGGGCAAGATGGGGTAAGGGTCTTGAGGTAATCGCCCCAAGAAAATGGTTCAACACGGTCACCACTATGAGCAATATTTCCTGTTGGGGGCTTAATTGTTGACCCATGGTCGTACTTCCCATATGCTCCATGTACAGCTGCCTGGCTGATGAAGGTTTCTGTTTTTGTCATTGGGGGTACCCCCTTGCATCATCCAAGCCATGGATGACCATGAATCAGTATTGAAAGCCATGGTGACTTGGAGTACCATTTTAAGAAACCCCCAAGTGTTTACTAAGGCTTTTCCTTGGACTTGGGTTTGGGATGGTTTGGGTATATGAGCAATCTCGAAAACCCTAGGTTCACGGAAAGGACATCCACACATTTGGGAAGGTCCCATCGCTTACCACACGTTTGTACAATGTTGATATATGGTAAACTTGGGGGTATCGATTGCAGAAAACTGCTACATCTTTATATATATATATATATTATACATAATTCACAGAAATCAATGTCCAATTTGAGTATCGCTAATGTGGATAATTATTAGAGAAATACAATGACATAACCTTGAAAAGGGGTATCGCTAATTTGGGAAGGTCCCATCGCTTACCGTGTGTTTTTAACAATTTCCATCAATTTCCATAAACCAATGTTCGTCCATTACATATTCAGTATTGCCGAGTTTTTGCGGTGGCTCATATGAATCTGGAGTCCAACGTAAGAATCAAGTCTCTGGGCTTCTGTGACACAACTCATCGAAGCTCATTCAGCTCTGTTCTGCTCTTTTGTTCACTCGATGTTTTTTATCCAGTCTGGGATAGTTACCCTTCCAGTTGCGTCAGTTTAAACTGTGTTTAGTATCTGTATCACTGTGATGTTTGTACATAATTTACCCAGATCTAGTTTCAACATTCAGCTGGGCCGACATGGGCCATGTTTTTTTGCCAACGTGCATCCCCTTGAGGCCATGACACTAAGATGCGAGCCATGCAGGTGAGTGCCAGGAGAAGCCTATTTAAACCAAGTGTCTCAATTCAGATCATAACTGGTTAATAATGGTTAATATATGGTTAATAATGGTTAATGATGGTTAATAATCATCTGGTTGGTGGTTTTAACCATCTTGAAAAATGATGGAGTTCGTCAGTCGGGATGATTATTCCATTCCCAGTATGATGGGAACGTCATTAAAAGAATGTTCCAAACCACCAATCAGATAATTTGTAGATTTTATGAAGTTCGTCTCAACAAATCTCAACTAACTAAATCCAATGAATATGTTAATTAACTCGCTGCTTGGACATTGCGAAAATTCAGGGCTGAATCAGACCTTCGCGTCCCGGAACTGGCGGAGCGCTCCAGGGTCGAGCTACATCGGCGCGTGAGCCGCAGGCGTGGTCGTTTAGCAACACAATAAGTAGGCTTGCTGGGTTTCAAGTAGGGGTTGTCTGCATGATTCAGGATTTACTTGCCAATTTATGGCAATTTCATAGGATATTGTATATGTATGAAAATATGAGGAACTATTATGAGGATTAAGTGTTTTAAGGTGTTCTACACACCCCGTTTGGTTGGACAACAGTAAATGCAATCTCCTGTTGATCGTTCGCAATGAACATTTACCATCGGATTTCGCTTTGTGTCCTGGCATGGTAGTCAAGGTCAATGGTGGGCTGCGTAACCGACGTTTTGGTTCCATTGAACATATCATTGAACAAACCACGCCTTTTCTCTGCACCAATAAGCTAAGCTGGTTGATGGTTTCTGGATAGACAAATCACAACGTTCATTACATTCAAACACATTCAAAAACACAATTGCAACATCATGAGTGTGGTCACCATCATCCCATCTTTAGAAATAGATGTTCAAACTTTCATTTTGTGCGGGGACTTCCCACTTGTTCGATGGCCGGAGGGTGTTGTTTTTTGCTCACGTTGAGACCATCGACCAGTCACTGACAGCCCATGGTGCTGTGCACTTTCTTACTGCCGCTCCATGGTGTGCATCGACTCCCCAACCAAGGCGGTGAAAGGCGCGCTTTCGCCATCACAGCGCAGCCAGGGTGGGACATTCTTCCCGGGCATTTTAAGTGCACCTTGACCACCCATCAAAAGTGGTACCCTCTGGTAATTTAACATAGCTATTGAAAATCATCATTTTTAATGGGAAAATCCACTATAAATGGTCATTTTCAATAGCTACGTTAAATTACCAGAGGGTAATGCCCAACAAAAAACAACCTGGTTCTGATGATGTCACCTTGAGGGTCAAGGCCTTTTTGTCTGCAATCGAATTCACGGACGAAGAGATTTCTATTCAGAGATACCAACCGAAGGGACCATGTCCTGGTTCATCTTTTTGAACCCAACCAACTCCTTGAAGATGTACCTCAGCAACGGACCGCATCTGGGAAAAGCCAGAAACGCCGTTGCTACCGAGGAAAACCAAGCGCCACCACTACTTAAGTGGGGAATACCATAGGAATACCATCTTCAGGTTCCGGAAAGGACCCTTCGAGGATTCCAAGCCAGTCTCAAGGGATTGTTTCAATCTGACAAAGTTGGGTGGGAACTTAATCAGAGACATACTATCCTCGAATTCCTATGATTGTTGACACAAAATACCATAGGAATTCGAGGATAGTATGTCTCTGATTAAGTTCCAAAGTCATCTTAATTCTTTTGCACATCCCATTTGCAGTGGGAGGACCAGACCCTTCACCATCTCCAAAACATGTCCTCCCGCCATGTGTAGCCACCAGTGACTTGCCTGGCTAAACCCTCTAAAAATTCTCTGCAAAAAACAAACAATCCCACTAATCCCACTGTTTTATTTTATGTTTTTGATGCTATTGTTGATGCGCGGGAAAATCATGTATTGTACTCATAGAGGGGATTATGCCTAATCGGGTCATATTTTGGTGGTTATATAAGTCACCATTTGGGTCAGTCTGAAGTCTGGGGTAATGGTATAGCTCATAAAGTGGCCCATATCCCATGTTATATAAATAAGGAAAATACGGTGATGAACCATTCAAAGTTAGGCTACCCTATATATATAT
>Ga0126342_10022909_pt1 | contig 10266 bp, 5 predicted proteins | sample Cyp1metagenome_FD_92528 | JGI IMG/M metagenome (GOLD analysis project Ga0126342, IMG submission 92528) | Coral microbial communities from Lord Howe Island, Old Settlement Bay, Australia - Cyphastrea 1 metagenome | ecosystem: Host-associated > Invertebrates > Cnidaria > Coral ... | reverse complement strand
TGCTGAAAGAGACACATGCAGTAGATTGTGTTGGCCAAAGTTTTCAATAAGGTCGGTTGGTACGGTAAAATTTGTTTGTTTTCTTTGTGAATATGTTCATATTCTATCTGTGGTGGTTTTTTTCCGGGAAATTCTAACTGTCGTAAAAAAAAAATAATCCTAGATTTTTTAGGTTAAAAGGAAATCCATTGATTCCAAATTCTAACTGCTGGTCTCCCACTGTAATCCTTATTTGGATCATCCTACGAATGGTAACTGCCGAACTGCTGAATGACATTTAACTGCTTGATCACCATATAGTTAAAAGCCAGTTATATGCATATATACTTAAAAATATTTAATAACCATATAGTTATAAGCCAATTATATATACATATATACACATGTAATTGCACATATATGGGAAAATGAAGCTGGTGAGAAAATCCCCCATTTGGACGTCATTCATCCTCCATCCATTTTTCAGTGCACCGCAGTTAAGGCCGGAAAATATACATGTTTTTTGTTTTAAATGGGTGTAAATTGTTTTAATATAAATGATAAACGGTTTTATATATATATATATGTATATTGTAATGAGTATAAACGGTTATAAATGGTTATAATTAAGTGGTTACTTCTTTGGTGGTTTCTATGAGGCTATTTATCTTCATAAATAGGCCCTTTTTCACTCACTGAGAATCTCTTTTTTCAAGGGCCAGAAGTGCAGGATGCCATCCGCCCGTCCCAGCACGTCCCAGCAACTTGCGGGCGTTGGTCTGTTTGGTCTCCGCATAGATGTGCGCGGCATTGATACGATTCCTGGGGATATTATGGGGATATTATGCAAGGTGGTGCCCCCCCAGTGATGTGAACGTTGGTCTATAATCCCACTAACTAGTTCCATATATCTACCACAAGTCATAGTGAAATTAGAATTATGTGAACCACAACTTAGCGATTTCGTAAATGGGGGCCCCACTTTGTGGGGATAATGTCTATTTCTAATAGTAATGGGAGATCCTCATTGATTATAATTATCTCCTATTATTTGTAATCCCCATCATAAATAGTAATAATCCCCATGGGGATATTATGGGGATATTATGGGGATATTATGGGGATATTTAGTACTAGATTAGAAATATAATCAATGGGAGATCTTCAGGATCCGATTCATTGGAGGTAGTAAAAACAATGTACAGTATTAAAAAGGCCTATTTTTTAGGCTTAAATTTCAGGGAATATCCCCAGAAAATATGGCCAAACATATGGTACGTTTACGTACCTCCATGTATTGGATCCTGAAATTCCCAAAGTGATCATACTGCTTATAGTAACCCGAATGGTGCCGCCTCCGAGTTTTTTTGGTTGTCTACCAGAAACCCAATGTGGGGCCCTCCAGTTATGAGTTGGTTTGTAACCCCCATGAATACTCTAGTTACAGTATAAGTACCATAAACATCCATAAACCCTAGTTCGGGGAGTTATTTAAACCAATTTATATAGCTACCTAGGAGGCCCTAGAACAAGTACAGAGAAAAACAGTAGTTGGCTTACTTATAGATCCACTTGACTTACTTGTAAACCCACTTATAGTATAAATGGCTAAATAATTAGTTGACTTACTGTAAATGTGAGGCAACACATTGTAGTTGTGGCCCATTTAATTTTCGGGATAATCCACTTGCCGTGGACTTACCAACCAGGATTAACAAGTTCAGGCCCCCAAATACGATAGCTAAGCTGACTTCTAACTTGGTTACCATTTTTTTGTGGCAAAAATATCTGTAGTATTCATGGAGTTTATAGACTAACCCACATTACTGAGTGGGCCTCACCTTGTATTATACATATATATATATACAATATTTATACGAAATATAATATATATATATATATCAATTGTATATTGTATATATAATGTGTTAATTCCGGGACGTTGACATGACAGCGGGGGTTCACCAGATTTTTTTTTGGACCAAAAGCTGCTTGGTTCCATGGCACTTACAGTACAATTCCTCCATCCACACCGGATCAGAATTTGTTCATCAGCATTTTCAACTCATTTCAATTCAACAATGGGAATAGTTTCTCCTAATTGTTTTGCATTTCTGTATTGATTTGCCATGTTTCTACAACCTCAGGGCAGTTGTTGGATATTTGTCAACAACATCGCACCACAACCAGTTGGAATTTTCCCTATGCACAATCCCCAACCAAGGCCGATAGGTCACAACACCTCGCGCTCAACACAGCGAGTTGCCAATCGCGGAAGCCCCATGCAAAGATCATAGGACGGGGAGCCAAGTTGAGAAGATTCCCTGCGCCGCTGCGCCCCCAGGGAACCCAGGTGAAGATGGTGAGAAAAATCGGCTGATTTTTTTTTTTTTATGAGGTCAATCTGCTAATGGGGTGAGCTGATGCTGATGAGCTTCACTATGAACTGTATTCATGATAAATATTGGATGATATCCCTATGTCATGTGTTTCGCAAACTAAAAGCAAGTATTTGGCCACTACCCATCAGCAAGTTTTATCCAGGAATTAGCATCCAAGTAGGCTTCAAATGGGAATGATCTTGCTTTGCCAATCTTTGTCAGGCTGAATGCAGATCTTAGAGGCTTTCCCATACTGGTTTTGGCTGTGTAAGCACTGTAAGAAATACCCTCAGGTAATTTAACAGTTCGCTATTGAAAATGGCCCATTTATAGTTGATTTACATATTAAAGATGGTTATTGTCCAGTCGGTTTTTTGTATGTTTACCAAGAAGGGTAAAGAGCAAGCGTTCAAAAATCTTCAGATCTTGATTAGCTCCCACAAAAAAAACACGTCTACAATCGACTATAAATGTTCGATACTTTTTAATGGTTCGATCGGCTCGTTTGATCCTGCCTTTATACACAGTTTCAAAACGCTGGGTGAAACCTCAATTTTTTTGGTGCCAAATGATCACTGGTGAACGTCCTTCACGTAACCTTTAGAAAAGTCATGTCCCCGATTCCTGGCTTATCCCATCAACAAAAACCGGGCATTAAACTCCGGTATGAAAACCACTTATCAACTGGGCTCCTCCAAATATCTTGCCGAAAACAACTCCTGGTTGACTGGAAAGCAATAAGCTATGCGATGCCAAAAATCACCATGTTCGGTCTCAAAATCGTCATTGTCTCCATCTTTTGGGCGGTATTAACCTGTATTCACCGTATTTCACAGTTAAGGCCCTTTACCAGTTATAAGTACTAAGAAAACCCATGAAAACCCCATTTATAGAATGTTTTTTATCCCATAGAAGTAACCAGTTAGTTCACTAATAGCCATGGCCATAACTGCAGGAATGTTCAAACATAGATCATGCAAAGTTAATAACACATGGTAAAAATTATAAGATCATCAGGGTAATAGCCAACCTGTTTTTTTGTACGTTAACCCTGCAGGCCAAACCAGGCGACGTCGCCTTCCAACCAGGTGGCACCACCCTCCATCATTACACCCGAACTGTGGCCAAATCCTTGGAACGAGCCGACGCTTTCCGAGACAAAAACGAGCCGAAGGTGACATGACCGCGACGACAACGGTCGAAAAAATGACGCATGTTGATTTACTTCATGATGTTTGTAATTAAATATATATATATGAATATATATATATATAATATAAATTTATGAATATATAAATATATATATATTATGCCAAAAAATACATTGTGTTTTGACAAGTATGTGATTACAATTACTAATCATCGTTATGATTATATACATTATACTTCATTAACATATTTTCATCAGTTTGTCAAACACGAAATCGGATCGCATTGAAACGAATGTTCAACTTGGAATTGTCCCAAAAATGTTGATTGATAAATATTGAGAAGAATAAATAAGCCCTATCCTATCTCCTGAAAATACTTGTTGGATCTGGTTGGTTAATATGTGTTCCTATTATGGGTAGCAAGAATCCCCGAGCAACCAGGTAGTTTAACCTCCTAAAATAATCTATAATATTCAATCAACAAGGCTACTTGGTGGTTCATCCCACTTAGTCAGTGGGTTATAACCCTAGTAGTCTTAATGATCTTAATGGCTGACATCAACCATCTGGGGGGTCCACTAAAACCATCCAAAACCTGGAACTCAAATGGCGATAGTGGCTAGTTAATTCATACAGTTAAGGCCCGAAATACAAGTTATAAGTACTAAGGAAACCTCATTTATAGAATGTTTTTTATCCCATAAAAATAACCAGTTATAACTAATAAATGACCATAACTGTATGATTCCCACAATGTATTACTGGTTGGTGGTTGACCTACCCCTCTGAAAAATGATGGAGTTCGTCAATGGGAAGGATTATCCCATATATGAAATGGAAAAGGAAAAACGTGTGAAACCACCCACCCGATTATGATCTTCCCCAATATAAAAACGGTGATCAAAATCCCCTACAGACATGACCCGAAATAGCAGTTATAAGTCAGTAAGTCACCCCATTTATGAAATGATAAGCCCATGTATATGGCCATTTATAACTGGTTGGTGGTTCCAACCCCTCTGAAAAATATCAAAGTCAGTTGGGATTATGAAATTCCCAATATATGGAAAAAATGTTCCAAACCACCAACCAGATAACCATTTATCACTGCTATTTCGGGCCAAAGAACTATCATCAACCAGAGGCTGCTGGCAGCCACTGCGCCACAGAAACGGGCGGCCAAGTGGCCCCCCTGAATCACATGCGCCAATTCATGGGCGAAGGTATTGGCAAGGGCATAAGGATTGGGATTCCTCGGTGTCCGCAGAGATCAGGCCCACCTTGTACAGTTAAGGCCCGAGTTATACCAGTTATAAATGATTCTCAATGGCTATTTCTATAGGGTTATAATTCCATAAATGATGTTATAACCGACTTATAACTGGTAAAGGGCCAAAACTGCAGTTTTAAGTACTAAGAAAACACCCTCAAAATAGAATGTTTTTTTCCCATAGAAATAGCCAGTTATAACTAATAGCCATGGCCATAACTGTAGAGATTCAGATTGGTCAGAAAATTTGGGGTCCAAATCAAGCTACCAGAAATCGAGAAAAACCTGACAGATTTCCCTTCATAGCGATGACATGCAATGACAAATGCCAAAATAGTATTACTGGTTGGTGGTTGACCTACCCCTCTGAAAAATATGAAAGTCAGTTGCGATTATGAAATTCCCAATATAAGGAAAAATAAAAAATGTTCCAAACCACCAGCCAGATTATATATGATGTTCAGATCAGAAGCTCCATGAGGATTGCCAGCCATCTTATTAAAGGGTACAAGTACAAAATCGCCCCACTTTTAGGGGTATTGAAGTTTGAGACACACTCACATCGAAAATATGGGTAGGTTTTCCCATTGATACAAACCAATGTTGGATGATTTTGGCGTCCCATTCTAGGAAACCTCCACGTGTCTTGTACGTTTTGTGTTTCACTTCCTGTGGTCCTGTTGAATTGAGGTTGGGGCGTCGTACAAGAAGAAACTTGACCCTGATTGTGATTGCAAGTACAGTTATGGCCATGGCTATTAGTGAACTAAGTGGTTATTTCTATGGGATTATACATTCTATAAATGGGGTTTTCTTAGTACTTATAACTGGTAAAGGGCCTTAACCGTAAGAAGGTTGACGTGCCATTATTCGGAGGATTTTGCCGAAGACATCTGAAGACCATGCAGTGTCTGGTAACTTCAGTTCAATTACCACTTTTCAGGACGGGAGTGTTTCATCAATGTACTGTGCTGCTCACTCCATCAGAGTTTGGTGTGCCAGCCAGTGCGGTTGATCTGACCATTGTCACCTTAGAATGTGGGGCCCCCTAGTTATAAGTTGGTTTATAATCCCCAGTAACTATAGTTATAAGTACCAAAACCATAGTTATTGGAGTTAACCAACTTAGCTATCATAAATCAGCTATAAATCCCATGAAATCCCCATGTTCCTATGGTTTTTACTATGGTTTTTCCTATGGTTTTCCCATGAAATCACTTTGTTAGAATGTGGGGCCCCCCGATCGCTAAATTTGTGAACATAGCTGGGGCTCCTTGCAGAGATTCATGGTTTTTAGCCAACAATATTGTGACTGGGCCCACCTTGTACAGTTAAGGCCCGAGTTATACCAGTTATAAATGATTCTCAATGGCTATTTCTATAGGGTTACAATTCCATAAATGATGTTATAACTGACTTATAACTGGTAAAGGGCCAAAACTGCAGCTATAAGTACTAAGAAAACCCCATTTATAGAATGTATAATCCCATAGAAATAGCCAGTTATAACTAATAAATGGCCATAACTGTAGTTATGTTGGTCAAAGACAAAGATGCCAATCTTTCACCCGTGGTTTATTCGTTCCCCCCCGGTCACACCATAAGGTGGCAGCCAAGGCAGCCAAGGGGCCCGTCCACCATCTCAGTGCAGAGGTAGAAGATGATGTCCTCAGGATGCGGTCCACACCACTTAGAATTGCAGTTATATGTCAGTAAGTCACCCCATTTATGAAATGATAAGCCCATGTATATGGCCATTTCTAACAATTTATCACTGCTATTTCGGGCCAAAAAAACTATCATCAATGGGATTTCCAGGATCCTAAATTGGAGGTACGTTAGTACCATATGTTTGGCCATATTTTGTGGGGATATTCCCTGAAATTTAGGCCTGAAAAATAGGCCTTATGTATGGTAGGTACCTCCAATTTAGGATCCTGGAATGGCCATTGATCAATGGATTGGTTTAAGGGAAAATCTTAACCGGAAACCATTGTCGTTACCACCAGTTATAGGGATTTCCTGTAGATTTTCCTTAAAACCAATCCATCGATGTATATATTCTATTCATTTTATCTACAAGGTGGTGATCCAAAGATAGTCTGGTTTTTCAAACTCATGCGTCATGCGACACGCGCGTCTATGGCAGCTTTGATAACTGTAGCTGCTGTCAGGGTTGCTCCAAACGCTCCGGGTACGAGGTGGGTGGTAAATATAAAGGCTCAAAATCATCATCCTTGTGGTTGTGACAAGAGATCTTGCACCATCACATTGTTTGTAGTGTTTCATAGTTACCAGTAGTTACCAACTGGTGCAAAATTTCTTCCACAGTAGGTTGGAGCAACCCTCTGTAGATGGTTTTTGCCAAACACACTTTCTTTTTTGGCCCCCCAGTGATGTTTGATGGTTGATCAAGCTCAGCAAGTAAAGCTACTGTATAAGTACCATAAAACCTATACAGTAGTTGTATTAGTTATTTGCACCAACTTAGCGACTTCGTTTACGGGGCCCCGCTTTGCAACTGGGTGCCCTTACCCTGGACAAACGATATGAGAATTTCCAATGGATACAGGAAACATCAACGCCTGGCCGTTCAGCCACCTGAAGAAGATTGCTACGGTGCGCACATTTCTTGAAGTCATCAAGTTACAAGGTGGTGCCCCCAACTTTGCCAAGTTGGTGCAAACAACTACACTTGGCAGCAATATGACTAGGAATTGATGATGATTTATGGGATTTATGGTAATCATAATTGTAGCAATGGTATTTACAAAACCCACGTGTAACTGGAGGGTACCACCTTGTAGAACTGAATTTCATCCTCAAACATGTGGTTCTATTAGTTCTCTGGGAGCAAACAATGCGTCTTCCAGCACTTGCAGTTATGGCCATTTATTAGTTATAACTTGTTATTTCTATGGGATTATACATTCTATAAATAAGGGTTTTCTTAGTACTTATAACTGGTATAACTCGGGCCTTAACTGTGTTGATTTTCAAACTAAGAATTGCGAGAGAGAATCACCAAACCGCCAAACCGCACGTTGCACGGGACAGGCTTCGCCATCAGAAACACACATCATCAAGCCCTTCCACTGCCACACGTGTTTTTTTCCAGCGTAGGCCACATTCTACCGGCATCTTTTCGGCGCCTTCTTAAACCCAAGATCTTTCCACACCTTCTTCAGACGACTTTCACGCTTGCGTTACCTGGCCTCTACCTCTGCGTGGGTGCTTTGGCGATAGCGAGCTGCCTTTCGCCTCTGCTACGCAGCTCACAGAGACAATGCTCCGTCAAGCACGTTGTCCAACCCCTAGGGCATGCCAGAGCCAAATCTGCCTCGGAAAATTCAGCTGCCACGTCGCATCCCCATTTATAGGGTAATATTTCCCAGCTAGCCATGTTTGATGACCCTTCCACTGGAACTCTTCTGGTTGGTGGTTTTAACTATCTTGAAAAATATTAGTCAATGGGAAGTATTATCCCTTTTTTTATGGAAAAGTAAAACAATGTTCCAAACCACCAACCAGTGATTATTAACCATTATTAACAATCATTAACCATCATTAACCATCATTCAACGATCAAGTGGCATTGTTGGGTTCTGACTTGTTGTTCACCGGCGCGGGATAGTTCACCAAATAGTCATCTCAGCAAGCCGGGTGAGGCGAGGGAACTCGCAAGAAGCGCTGCTCAATGGCTATGGAGAGAATGGGACACTTGCGATCATCGTTCAACCAAAAAAAGTAACATACAAAGCAATAAAGTTCATTTACCATTTCAAAGAAATTTGTAACTCTTGGTCATTCCTCACTTGGAAAGAATATATCTCTATATATATATGTTTGTCGCAGTATGGTCTACATATGAGCATGTCTACCTAGACTCTCTGTTTGCACTCTTCAAAATGCTGTCTTGCCCACCATTTGAAAGGCCTAGGTATCCACAGTCTGCTAATCCCATCGCTCATATGAGACAAGCCAAACCATGGTTGATGTAGGGGATTGTGACACATGCCAGTGCGACCATGGAAAGGAGGTGTAAACCATGGAGGGGCTGGGATGATGGATTGATTATCATTTAGCTAATTAAACCTGTTTTCATGATCTATCCAAAAAACAAGGGGATAAGATGAGTTGCCCGAAAAAGTCGAACTTCCCCAATGAAGTCGACTGTTTTGAAATTCTTTGCTTGGCGGTTCACCCCACTTAGCAAGTCTCTTATAACCCGCGTTATAAGTGGGACAAGTAGGGTTAATCCACTTGTAACTTGGGTTATAACCCACTTAGTAAGCGGGATAGGCCACCAAGTGGGGTCAACACAAACATGACTCAGCAAATCCCACCGAGGCACACAGTCCAGTCCAACGACTTGAAGTGGACCGTTTACCACCAGTCTACTTTGATGATCAACCAGTCTTATTGGTGGTTTCAATTGTGATGAACAGTTTAATCATATTCACGTCCCACCGTGAGCACGTCAGCGCCACAGGGCGTTCTCCCAGTCTTCACCGTGCTCCTCGTAGCTTGCGCTCCACCTGTGCCATGAAAATGTCAAAGGCATATCCTGAGATGTTAATGCCTTGATTGGCATGTTGTACGGTGTGGACCTCTTCTTGGAGTGGAACCCCCAATGCCCCAGTGGGATCACGTCCCGGATCTTCTTCCCTGCGAACGGCGGTGGGGCGTTGTTGTCCTTCGGCACCTCCAGCTCAGAGATCCCTTTTTCAGGTCATCCAACGTCAGGGTACCTGGCAAAAACAAAAAAGAGGCTAAAATATGCAGTGAAACATTGCGATTCACCGACTCTTGCAACAACACAGATAGCCTGAGGTGTCACACGTGAAGGTCTTCAAGCCGATGAACGGGATCTCGGCCACCCAGACATCATGTCTGGCATGATGTTCTCCCAACTCCTCCGGCAACCATTGGTAGTCCGTGTTGGAAATGCCAGTCCCCTGGGACGTCTTGTTCTTCTTGCTGTGCAATTGTCGCAGACTTCAAGATTTAATCTCTTTACAAGGAAATCTTAGCACATAAATCCGAACTGATGGTTGGATATTAACTGTGTCCCTTTGAGATTCTGCTCCACAACATGTCTGCACAGGCAACGGTTTCTGCGAAAGATGGTGCGGCACCCATTTACGATAGCTAAATTAGCTAAGTTGGTGCAAATAGCTCAGTGAACTAGGGTTAACTAGGGGGGATCAAATGGGATAAGTAACTCTACAATGTGAGGCCCCACAGTGATGTTTGTTGGTTTATAAGCCCCAGTAACTATAATTATAAGTACCTAGGAGTTTTGAACCAACCTAGCTATCTAGGGGGCCCCACTTTGTAGTACTCATGGGGTTTTAAAAAGAAATTACTTTACTTCGTGTGATCCCCACCATGACATTTATACATTTTGTTACTGGCAAATCTTCTGGCATTCTATCTGACATATCTTCTGGCATTCTATCTGGCATTCTATCTGGCATATCTT
>Ga0126342_10022908_pt1 | contig 10267 bp, 12 predicted proteins | sample Cyp1metagenome_FD_92528 | JGI IMG/M metagenome (GOLD analysis project Ga0126342, IMG submission 92528) | Coral microbial communities from Lord Howe Island, Old Settlement Bay, Australia - Cyphastrea 1 metagenome | ecosystem: Host-associated > Invertebrates > Cnidaria > Coral ... | reverse complement strand
GATCTGCAACTCGCGGTTGAGGTCCGGCAGTGCCCACTGGGATCTGGAGCTCGCGGTGGAGGTCCGGCTGTGCCCACTGGGATCTGGACTGCGAGGAGGAGGCGGCGGGCGAGGAGGCGGAGGTGGAGGCGGAGGAGGCGGAGGAGGAGGAGGAGGAGAACAGCTCTGATAAAATCTAACAACCCTCACCTGGCAGGTGGGGAATGATAAAGTCATCGCATAGAAGTCATCAGGTGCTTGTCGCTGACCTATGATGATCATTATGATCAAACACCATCAAACGTCCAAGGTATGCAAGAAGCCGAAGACCAAGAAGAACTTCCCAAAGTGCAAGCTGGTTCCAGGGCGAACCATCATCGTGAACACTTGGGGTACGATCAGTTCGGGTCCCAAGACCAGTTCTTGACAAAGTATTTCAAGCTAGAAACATGTTTTCCCATATTATCTGATCATCCAAGCCCGCTGCAGGAGTGTTTGGAGCTACCACAGCTGCCAACGTCCACTACCTCAGCGAGAGGGGCATGGGGGACCGCTGGTGTGGAGTGATGTCAATGTGTCAATTCTTGGTTGGAAAAATGAATGTAAGAAGTCGATCACCCTTGTTGGCAGGACTTTGCAACGCAGGTATATCATTGGAAGGAGTTTCAGACGGCTTGCAATGCCCATGGGACCACCCCAGGGAGATTCGTGAGCCCCCAGCTGGGGGAGCACATGGCAGGCCCAATTCTGAGTTTCAAATAGTCATGAAATTGGAAATCGTAAGTCATGAATTTTGAAATCGTAAATTTGAAATCGTAATTGGAAGCTTAAGTGGTCAAATTCGACGAGGTGTGCCAGTGAATTGGTCAAGTCCTGAGTCGGGTGTGGTGAGCCCTTCGTGGGGCCTCTCTTTTCCGTGGCTTTCGCAAATTAAGGCCAGGTCATGAACATGTCAATGATTCATCAGCCCATGGATTGATCATAGTGAATTCAGCATGGACTCAAAAACCAGCCCCGCCCATTCCAGGGTCCCAAGCACAGAGCTGTCAGCCTGTTCGCTGGAATTCTGGGGTTAGACCTCGGAGTGAGGCCGCTGGTTTCTCAGGTGATGAAGTTGAAGTACCACAACATCATCAACAAGTATTAAATAATCATATCAGAAGTCTTGTCTTGAGGTATGTCGAAACGGTTGCCTTTGCCACAAGCTTATGAGACATACCAGTGATTGCAATTGAAGTGTTAGCAAGCCCATTTCAATTCCAACCTAGGTGGAGAAAGACCCTTTCTGCAGAAAGGTCATTGAAGCCAGGATCAAAGATAAATTCTTTGACCCATCTTGCACTGTCCACAACGATGTGACAACATTTGAGCTGAGAGACATACCCAATCATCAGTTGATCACTGGCCTGCATGGCGGGTTTCCGTGCCAGGCTGGGCGTATCAGTGTTGTCAAACATGTTCAATGATTGATTTTTGTCAATGTTTCTGCGTCACCAACATGTGTTTCATTGTGTTTCGTTTTCCACTCAACATGACTGATGTTGAGACTGGTCAGGGGACATCAAAGGCTGGGCTGCGAGGGGGTATGGCCGACAATAGGTCATCCCTACTTTGCCACTTCTTCCGGCTTTGGGACAGCAGTCCTTTCTTGTTTCCTGGCGTCGGAATTATATCCCTTGATTTCCCATGCTGCAATTCAAGATTGATTTCGAAGTTGATGATGATGTCTGTTGGAGTGTGCCACATTTCACATTGTATTTCACATCATGTGGCTCATGAGGATGTGGATGCTACTGGAGAATGTTGGTGGGGTGCTATCCATGGAAGATGTTATGTCCTACCTGATTCAGGACCCTAACAGTTGATCAACAGTTCGTCCCTTTGCCATTTAGACAAATGACCAACATCAGTCCTTTCACATAAATTCAAATGGATCGCCAGGAATGCAAGAAGCGAGACCTACTTCTCCGCTGGGCCACTGTCACTGGCCACGATGCTGGTAGCGAAGCATGGAGCTCAGGTTGACTTGTTGCTGCTCCATTCCTTCTATCTAACATTCCTTCAATGCTTTGTTTCAGGTTTGGCGTCAGCGTACTTTCTTCTTGATTTGTCGCAAAGGCTTTTGCTTCTTTGAGGTGCACATCTTGAGTTGAAACATATCAATTGTTTCGAATGCATTTTTGTATCTATGTGAGTGTCTTTCCTGGGCATTTAGACTAATCACATATGAAATACAGAGATCATGTCTGTGCCTGCAGGGGAGGAAGCTGATCGATCAAGACATCTTGCCGTCCTGGCCTCATCGGGGATGGCATCCGAAGTCAAAGCCCCGCCTGGATCGATGGCTGTGTCCAGTGCAAACGGACACTGACAAGCAGCGTTTAAAGGCCATCGGAAACATAGTCATGCCTGATGTTTGTTTCTTTGCCCTCCAATTGCTGGGCCATGCTGAGAAGCAGGAGCAGTAGACAATCTTTATGGATTTCAAAATTCGCCGGATGTAATTTGATTGCAACATATTGCAACTCTTTGGATTCACTTCGTTCCCAGCAATACAGAATTGCTGACAATTCATGATGATCATTGGGCAGTGTTGCAAAATTACGTCGCGCCGCTTCCTGCACCCGAAACTGAATTCAAATCGAAAGATTTCAGTGTCAGTATGAATGTCGAGAACAGTTCGTTGCCATCCATTGTATACTCATGTGTTTGATTGATTTTGATTGGCTCCAATCAGTGACCTCGTGCGCCATCCAACTCGCTGAGAGCCACTGAGAGGGTGCTGCTGTCCTGTTTGAAGTCCAGAGTCGCTGAAATGGATTGAGGTGGCTGACATGTCTTACTTGCACACCGCCAAAACAGCCATTTGGCTTCAAGTATGTTTTGACACATGGTGCATGAAAGTTCAGAGGGATAAGGCTGTTGATTTGTCAATCAGGTTACACATTATTCTTCCATTGTCTCAATAGATATCAATAGCATTTGGGCGTTGGTCGGTTTAGATTCCTGCTTATGATGCCTGCTCATGAAAGCATCAGCGCATAACCAACAGCCAGAGTCAGGGCCCCAAAAAATGTTGAAGTGTCCCAATCTCAACAGCCTGCCTTGTGCTCTCGAGTTCTGCCTAAGCCAAATCTGCCAAGCTCGAGTGTATCTTCAAGGTCTTTGCAGTGTACAAGGACAGACTTTGGGGATTAAACTTCAGCGACTTCATTGAATCAACCCACATGTTCAAATAGATTCGGATCGAATATGGTCAACATTATGTTTGATCTTTACCTTTCCCTCCAGGCATCAATTGATTCATCGAAATGGAAACAGCTGTGATCCAAGATGTAGCGACCCTCAGCGATGATGAGATCGACCTGTCTCTCATCCCTCAAAGCTCAGGGGTCCAGGCTATCAGTCGTCGCAGACCTGCGAAGCGACAGCAAGCGGTAGTGGTCAACACAGTGCCAGATGGGCGGGAGTTGCGACAAAGGGTCGAAGGATCTTGTGGATGTTTGTGCAAGTGCTTCATTCCTTTCAGAACCACCTCAAACTTTGAACGGCTGATGAATCTTCGAAAAACCATTTCAGGTTTGGGGAAGGAAGAGCAGGATAATCATGCCTAGCCCTTACCTTTATGCAAAGTACCGCAGCCGCATCGAAATGCATGAGTCATTTCCACCCAGAGTCACCGCCAAAGACTTTGAAAATGCGCCTAAGGTCTTTAATCTTTTACAAGGACATGAGAAAGCATGCCGTGGAACTCGGCATCTATCTCTGTTTGGGCATGAAGTTTGTAACAAAGGATGGATGAAATTAGTGGGCATTGGCAAGCGTCGATTCTTGAGGATTTTCAATGCGGTCAAAAACAATGAAGCCGTATGCCCATTGGATCAAAGATTCATCCCAAGAGAACCGAAACCACCGAGTGTGAAGCGACAGGCTGTGTATGATTTCCTACATCGGCTCTATGAGCAAGCTGCAGAACACCTTCCAGATTCAAATCATTCCAGCTCAAACAAGAGACCAAGACAAGCGAAATACAAATATGATGACCCAAACATGGATCGCCGTCAGGTTCGACATTTGCCACCCGGAAAATTCATGGACTACCTTCGGCTTTGTCGATTGGAGAATCCAGACTTCAAGATTTCGAAGAAGTTGTTCTCCAATGTCACAGTCTCAGTATTGAAAATAAGTTGGTCTTTCGTTATTCGACATTATTGTGACCGTTCGTTGCCAACCCCTTTTGATATGACCTCCCCAATTTCAAACCCTTGTCAGGTCTGGATGATGGATTTCCAGTCCCGGCTGAGAATCCGACAGCAGGGGCATCACGGCAAGTGCTCCACTTGCGTGCGTCACCGCCTCATCATAAAGAGGCTGGGCAGGGGACCGGCGAGAACAGCACAACTACTTTTATACAAAAGCCACCTTTCCCGTCAATACAAAGATCGACAAACCTATTGGGGCCATAGAGCCCAATCACGAACGGAGGCAACCAGTGGACAACCCATAACCACACTATCAATGATAGTTGATGGAATGGACCAAGCAAAACATGCCTACCCCAAAGGGGAGGCATTATCTGCAAAAGAATTTTCGGCGTGGGTTCGACCGCGGCTTCAAGCTACAACGGTTATTGCCCATGGCCATGGAATTTTGGTTGGATTGAGCCCTCAAAACACATCATCCAGTGGATCCAGAACAGTGGAGTTAATCGCCTACATGATGACAAAACAGTTGCAGTACATCCATTGGCCCAATGTGTTTCTTCGTCTCGAAGCTGATAACTGCAGTAAAGAGATCAAGCATCAAACATCATTGAGGATGATGGCTTCTATGATCTGTCTGCACAGACTCAGGGGATGCGAAATGAATTTTTTAAGTTCAGGGCACTCTCACGAGGACATTGATGCCCACTTCGCCCTGACAAGCAGTTATTTGGACAGATTTCCAGAGCTTTGGTGTATTGACGATTTCCAGAAGTGTTTGGCTAGCATGTTGGAAAACAAAACAGTCCGCCCTCATGAACCACACCGAGAAGTGGTGGTCTTTGACCGATTTCATGATTGGACTTCAGATGAAACACAGTAGCAACATTTTTAGATCACTTTTCTCGAAGGATTACCCACTGGTTTTATCATTCTATGTCTTGAGCCACTAGCTCAATCTGCCCGAGGAAAGGTCATTTGGCGCATCATCTTGAAGGATCACATGTAAAAGGCATTGGTGGACCTGGTGCCCCTCATGTTTTTCGACTGGAGCGGTTGTCTGACACAGGAACAACGTTACTCTTGTGTTTCATGCTTCTGTGTGTATGGATGTCATGTACTTGAAAGACTGTTTTATGTTCAATAGATATGGATGTTTGATATCTGGGTATGTTTCAAATTTTGTATCTCAGTAACGTAGTTTGACACTCATCTTCAAAGATACTGATCTTATCACATGTGCCAACTCGCAGGACTTTCCTACAACGACTTGCACACCAAGTTCTGGCGACGCAGGGGAGCCCCACAAAGCCCGTCTGATTGTGTCTTGAGGACTATCGGTTGAAGTTCACGGCTTGGGTACATATGGATCATGGTTCATATTATAGTGATACATATCTTATATGTTTTGCAACTTGGTCGATATTATCATACTTTGCTGCTGAAGCTGCACAATTTGCGTTTCAAGCTGCAGCGTCAACACAAATTTTCACACAAGTCAAGCCAGGACCAAACGATTCATGAGCGATCCTGAATACCAAAGCACAAAGTTTTGGTTCATGCCAGCCTCGAAAGCGCTGGATGTGGCTGAAGCACCCCCTCCACCAGGCAAGATCACGATCACTCATGAATTTCCAATTACAAGATCAGTCATGTTTTTTTCTTGGGGTCCTGCCAGTCTACATCCAAGACACAGTCAACACAGACAGCGACGAGAACAAGACTTTGCGAAAGTATGCAAACACATTGCGCCGAAACCCTAGAACAATTATTTTTCTTGAATTATGCTTCTGATTTGCTTTTTCATTCACAAAACTTTCAGTCTAGCTCATGCAAAGGCTTAGATGTGTCAATTTCCTGTGGCTTAGGCCAATTTCCCTTCAACATGGCTAGGGCTGCCGACTGCATTGATGACTTGGCCAACAACGTGATTGGTCGATACCCCGTTTTGGATGTTTCCATGTCAGATTCCCAGGTGTGTTCATCAACGTGCATATCCATGTGTCCAAATCACTTCATCTTCTGGCCTGCCCAGGTGTGTTCCAACAATGTCCCCGGAAGTCGGGCCTGGGATTCAGTGGCAGCCTCCTGTGCGAGGACATGACTTGGAACCTGTAACTTGAATCAAACCAGGGAAATCATTCAAACCAACCGACTCAATGCATTATTTGACTCGTGCATTCCGTTCTTCATGGCCCTAGGCACCAAATCGTATGAACATGGTGGCCGAGAGACCCGGCCGTGAAGAGCGTAGGAAATATGCAACAGGTCTGAAACGTGAAGCTTTGTACAAAGCTGCTACCAAGCTCTGGGTTAAGGGGTTGGGAATGGCTGAAGCTATTTCCATTGTAGAATCGGCTATGAGGGATGCGGGTGAAATTTGATCATGTTCTGCCCTCAACATTTGGAATTATTAAGCGAGATCTCACTCTTCATGGGACCCGTGTCCCTCTGCCATTCTCAGCGAGGCTTTCGAAGGTCCAGATGAAAATGGACATGTATCTCACCATAATTCTGTTTCCTTGTTTTGACTTAGTGGTTTATGCCCCCCCAGTGTCCTGGTTGATCGCTTCAGTGCGCCATGCTGGATCGAGAACCTTTTGTTTGTGAAGTCCATGGACCTTGACCTTGGTGCGTTTCAATTTGGGAACTTGGGCTTGAACACCAAGCTGGCGGGGAAAGAAAAGAAGTCTGGCCCAATCTCTCAACTTTTGGCATACTTACTTAACCTGGTTTGTGCGGGGGCCAAATGCTCAAATCCGACATCCCAAGAGACCTGGGCGTTTGTGAGTTTTGGGGACGTCATTCTTCACTAACCGTTATCTTTTGCCGGGTCTTCAGAATTTCCGAAAAGTTTTGGGATCAACTTTAACGATCCGTCCACAAAAAAGGAGGATTTGTGCTTAATGACATCACCAGTAAGCACAAACACCGTAGAACTCAGCGCCATCGTTTCTGTGACTAAGACCTGGGTTTTGGGATCATTGTTCTCCTGGATCTTCAGGGCTACTGTGCATGACTCCTAGACCAGTGGAGTACCCTCTGGTTGAATCCAAGATGATACAAAACCATTGGTTTGTGAAGTTTGGGAGCTACCATCCGTCACAAAACCATTTGGTGGGAGGTGCCACCCGGCACAAAAGTGATTTTGGGGAGGTGCCATCCGGCACAAAACCAACTTCGGGGAGATGCCATCCGGCACAAAACTGATTTTGGGGAGGTGCCATCCGGCACAAAACTGATTTTGGGGAGGTGCCATCCGGCACAAAACTGATTTTGGGGAGGTGCCATCCGGCACAAAACCAACTTCGGGGAGATGCCATCCGGCACAAAACTGATTTTGGGGAGGTGCCATCCGGCACAAAACCAACTTCGGGGAGGTGCCATCCGGCACAAAAACATCTTTTGGTGATTTCCATTGGTTTTCAAAACTCATCGGTAAACCGTTTGAAATCTCCACTGGAGAGGGTTCGACCAATCCACTTATAGTTGCATTAGCTGTTTACATATATATATATATGTGTGTATATATCGAATTACATAAAATAAATATGTTCATATATCAAACAACTGATATACATGTATAAAAACAAATACATATACATATGCATGATGATCTTTACATATATGTATATCATTTCGATTGGCATTTACATTTCATATCCTGCCAGCGGCTTCAATACACTTGAGAGCCCGTGCATGCCAGGTGAGCTTCCTTGGTGTCCCTGCCTCGATGGGAGGGAAGCGGAAGAGCGGTGGTGAACCAAAGGCTAAGGCCAAGGCAAAAGCCAATCAAGAGAAGCTCCCATCGATCCCACCAGATTCTGCCAAGCTCCCTCACATGGTCCTCTTGAACGAATGGCTGACTTTCATCTCAACAGATATGATTTTTGATTTCAACAGTTGATGATAATTTCAAAAGGTTTTCAGCAGTTCGTGATGTCAATGTCCTTGGATTAGTCAAAATTATTGTCTGTCCGAGGGATGGAGTCATCAGTACGCATGGCTCCCTGGATCACTATTTGAGCAAGATGCTGGAGACCAAGGATAGCCACCATGCAAGCCATTTCTTCCACACCTGACAGAGTGGCAATGACAGGAAAAGATGGTGACCCTCTACCGCTTCATGGAAGAGAAGTTCCCACCTTTGGCGGGTGTGCCGGGGACTGAGAGAAAATGGATTCTTCAACACCATTTCAACATTTTTTTGCCACTCATGTTTTATGACATGTAACTCGGCATAAACCCATGCCGATGTACTAGGCGCATTTTAGTTGCCACCATCTCTTTGTATTAAATGCATCTGCCTTTTCTCTACGAGTGGAAACACTCAGGAAATACGCTATGATGGATACCTTTGATGATGCTGGTTCTCAGATTCTGCGTCCATGGCAACTGCCTCATCGGCCTGACTTCGGCCTTCGAGGAACATCTGATTGCGAGCCTTATCTATGGTCTTGAGCTTTTGAATGTTAGCATCTCAACTATCACATGTATATAGTATAATGCAATGTATTATCAATCACTTCCTTTGAGTTCTTTTGGAACTGAGTACTTTCCTGCGGTCAATTCATCTACTTAGGAAGTGCAGCGTTGGTTATGCCAGCTGATCATGTTGAAAGGTTTTCAAAGCAATTCAGATATCCCCGGAGTCGAGAAGCTTGTCATCACAGCTGTGGATGACAAATGGCTGACCTCCAAGAGGTTAAAGATTTCACCCAGTGATTTTCATGCAGATGGTGGCTTTTTGTCACCCCAAAATGTCTTCACCGTGAAGGGATTCCACCGATCGTGCTGCGGTTTGTTGGTCATCCTAGCAGCCTTCGAAATGGTTCCTATTTGAGAGGCCGGGTTCAAAACCAACAATTCACTGAAGTTCTTTGGTTCCTCAAAGCCATCGCTGTTGGAAACACATGCTTGAGGCCATGTCCCAAGAACTGATCGAGTCGGGGCCTTGGATATTCCATATTGATGTGAATTAATTTTTGCATCTCTTGGATGAAAAGGACCAAATTCAAGATCTTAATCATGAAATTTCACTCAGGTCTCTGAGTGCAATCTATTGCACCAAGCAGAATGCGGAACTGGCTGAAGTGATATCCTTAAACAGAGGTGCCTAGATGAGTTTAATCTCATACTCATAAGTCAAGCTCTTCTCCTCGTCATTTGAAAGACTTAGCAAGACAGCTGCGCCACACTTTCCCCGTCACGTGCCCAGCGCCTGCGCAGATGTCACCATGGCCACAACGTTGAGAAGGCGTCCAAATGCCTTCAACCTGCTCCATCAAATGGAGGTGATGATGCGAGGTGGCTACTCGGGGGACTCAGCAGTGCAATCGTTGGAGGTCAGCTACCCAATCTTGGTTTGAGTTGAAAACTTGTATGTTCAGAAACATGCCGCATCCCAATTTTAAAATGTTTCAACTTGATTCATGGAATTCAAGGCCATGGAAGAAGCAGCGCAAATGGTTTCTGCATACCAGATTGGACGACTGGAATCTGCTGCGGCAGAGAACTTGCTCAAATCCGTCACCCGTTCAACCCGAAACCAGTTGAAGGAGTTGGTAATGCCAGGTGACAAGAGAGTTGAATATGAAGTTCAAATTCGAACACACCATCAAATCAGTTCAAATATGAAACTCAAATATATATTAATATAGCTTGACTCCGTTCATAAGCCTTTGATTGACACCAGGATCTGGGGGCAGCCCAAATTCATCCTTCATGATGGCATTGCAGCTGGGGTGTTCAACATCGATTACAGCGGTGCCAGTGGTGGCTTCGCACCGTGGGACAGGGCACTGTGCAATAGCCAGGAAATCGTGGATCTCATGCTTCAGAGAATGCAGAAAGATTTCGAAACCTTGGCACCTAAGATGAGGAAGCCTTGGGGACAATCACAGCTGGACTCTTGAATCAAATTGACAAAAAAATACTTTACTTCGTGTGATCTTCACCATGACATACATTTTCTTAATGGCAAATCTTCTGGCATTCTATCTGACATATCTTCTGGCATTCTATCTGGCATTCTATCTGGCATATCTTCTGGCATATGTTCTGGCATATCTTCTGGCATTCTATCT
>Ga0126342_10022907_pt1 | contig 10267 bp, 7 predicted proteins | sample Cyp1metagenome_FD_92528 | JGI IMG/M metagenome (GOLD analysis project Ga0126342, IMG submission 92528) | Coral microbial communities from Lord Howe Island, Old Settlement Bay, Australia - Cyphastrea 1 metagenome | ecosystem: Host-associated > Invertebrates > Cnidaria > Coral ... | reverse complement strand
TGGTACCACGGATCTGAGTGTAATACATGTGTGTGTAAGTGTAGGTGTAAGTGCATGCAACGCGATCTGTGCCCAAGACCATTAACAGGGGTCGGCGGCACCAGGGCGTTAGCCCATTTATATATATACACGATCATGTTGATAACATGGTGTTCACGACACATGCTTTAAACAGTTCACGCATGTTGGAAGAATGATAGATAGATATATGATGATATATGATGAAACATACTCATATAATAGCAATTGTAACTGTGAAAACAAACGATTGACACAACCATATATCAAATTCATTTTTCATTGTCGGTCCCAACTTGTTATTACAAAATTATCATGTTTTCTTCCATATAGAAATATATTGGGGGGATTCCATTGAATCATACACTATATTGCAACATGAATTTTCTTTAAAGTCAGGTTTTCATTCAGATTCAACCAACACCCCGAAAGTTGACCCTTTCAATCCCTTTCCGGTTGTGCAATAAACCCAACAAAACAAACAATATTTCAATATGATCATTGGAGGGGGGTCACCTTGGGCAAAATGAATCCCAATACACATGTCCAAAATACATCAATGTGATATACTAGTATACAATATCTCATTGATGTATATATATATACACATACCATTGATGTTTCCCTAAATGGTGGTACCCCTAGTTATCATCCATTTATAGCTAGGATTTTCCATGAAATCAACCATCCAGCCAGCTATTGGGTAGCCATTTTAGGAAACCCTCCATGTATATATATATATATATGTAAGTTACCCTCTGGTAAACTAACATAACTGTGGAAAATCACTATTTTTAATGGGAAAACTCACTATTTCAATGGGTCATGTTCAATAGCTTTTTGTATGTTTACCAGGCCGGGTAAACCAAAAACACCATGGTCCACCTCACAGCAGTGGATCAACTCAGCTGACCTCGCTTCCTCCAGGAACTGCTTTCGCACTTGCGCGAAGCTGCTGGTCGCAGGCACCTAAGCGGCGAAACACCGGTGACGTCGATGGTGGTATCAAACTTCGTGCATGGCCAGCTTGTACCAATGTGAAAGATACTCCATGTGTAATGCCAATCAAATAGATATCCACATATATATATATATATATGTAAGGTGTATGTATATATATATAGAGAGAGAGAGAATGGAATGTATAAAACAACAAACAAAACTGAGGGGTAACCCAGCTTGTCATAATACCTTGTAGGACTTCAATGAAAATCGTGAACAAAGCATGCAGCACTGACCAAGAGACTGAAACCCAACACTGACTGAGAGTCAAGGTGGACTTGAATCCCTGAACATGTTATTTATATATATATATATATGTGGAGGTTGCCTAAAATGGCTACCCAATTGCTGGATGGTTTATTTCATGGAAAATCCTAGCTATAAATGGATGATAACTAGGGGTACCCATATTTCAGGAAACCCCCATATAGATAAGATATTCATCTTAAACTTGGTGCTTAAATTCAAACGGATCTTTAGACATCACAAGCCTAAAGAAAAATGTGAAATGTCACCAAGCACCAAATCTTGGGGGCCAAGGACGGGTGTCATTAAGTATCACAAATATCATTAGTATAGTTTGTTTTTAGAAAAAAAACTAAAATCATAAAACATCATACGACCATATGTAAATCATCAGAAATCATCAGATCATAGTTTCTGATCAGATAAAAATCATAAATCATCACAATGAAATAATCAGACATCGTCAGCATGTTGTGATTCTTATCTGTTCATCAAGCATTTTTCACGGTCGCCGTATTAATTTAGGCACTTCGCACCTGAGATCCGGACGCCAAGGACCTCATAAGGCGTCTTACCTGGGGAGTTATCGCCAATTAGCAGCAATTTTGGATGGTTGAAACATGTTGAAAGCCTATAAATATCTATAAACACTGGGATATCCCATTAATAATGTTACATAAATCAACCATATCATACATAAATAATGGGATGTTTACACATGTTGACCATCTATCAACTGGTGATTTGGATTTGGCCCATCCATAGTACCACCATTTATAACCCAAACACAGAAACTGAGAAAGGGATGGAAAGGGCTTTAACTGCAGTTGGTCGACAACACTTAGGTATCCAAGGTTGGGTCACGTTTTCAGTCTCGAATCGAAGTTTCTTCTCTGCATCCCCAATTTCTTATTACATCGGCCTGCAAAGATATAGCTCAGCTGCACCAAAGAAAGGGATCCCACCTGCACCTCTGTGCCACTTTTAAGGGCAAAAGCCTCATTTGGATCCTGACCAACAAAATGACCATCTAAATGGCTGGAACAAACATATATGAAATTTACAGTTGTGGCCTGTGGCCCAAAATACCAGTTATAAATACTAAGTCATCCCATTTATGGAATATATAATCCCACTGAAATAACCAGTTATAACTAATAGCCATGGCCATAACTGTAGACTGCTGCTGACGCCAGATGAGTTTCTCATCTAAGACCTGGTCCCTCGGCGACCGCTTTCCGAGCGCTTTCCGGGCGCCCGTTCGAGTGCATCCGGTCGCATCCATCGAGATCATTGAAACTGGATAAGATCAACCCAAGTTGAAAAACAATCAAAACTTTATACCATACAATCATTTTATACAAATAGGGTATAAGATGGTATAAGCTCAACCAGTCCAACACCTTGCTATATATATATAATTAAATATATATCTTGCTATGGAAATCACATGAAATTACCATGAAAAATAATGGTACTTAAACATTGAACATCCACCCCCGGGCCCACCGGTGTCAAACTGTGGCTGGAAACTCCCCAAACATCCCCAAACTAAATGGAGGTTTTCATATGTTAACAAGCTGGGAAAATCATGTATGGGAATGGTCCTACATATCACGTTTGATAGGGTAGATCATGATAAAACATGTCCCAGACCGAGTCTGGACATTTATATACATTTATGATTTTCTATTGTCATCTTGGGCATTCATTACTTAGATTGTCCCAAAATCGGATTCTAACAAAATATATCGGAGCATATCGGAGCATAGCTAACTGACAAATGGGAACAGATTCTAGATCGACCAGTCGTTCGACTTAAGCCAGGTAATGCCAGGCACTGCAAATACTTGGACTTGGAAAGCCAAGTCATTGGCCCTGCTTGCCATAAAAAGGAAGCTCCTTGATCTTGGTCAACCGGTCAACCACATGGGACAACTCCAAAGGTGTGGCTGGTTTCCAAATTCACATGACATCCGCCGGGTGAAGAATTCCAGCTGAAGAATCACAGCTAAGAAGAGTAGTTACTCAAGAGAAAAATGCCAAGACTCTTACAAATTTCAACAACACATAACAACACACAAAAACCTACCAAACCAAGTTCTCTATTTGGAAATTATACATAATTTACATTTGCTTCATTTAAGTTAGCCATTCTGAATTCAAGCAACTAGTTACCCTCCAGTAAACTTAGATATAGCTATGGCATGCTATGGCAAATGGCCCATTGATTTACCTCTCAAAAATGCTGATTCCATAGCATAAACTGTTACTTCACCTGGTGGTCCACCCATCACATCAACCCGTGCCCATTAGGCCACCGTGCCTCCGAAGTCCAAGACCATGAGCGAACTTCGCGCAGCGCGGAGTTGCGCGGAGTTGCGCGGAGTTGCGCTTTTGGGGCAATTTTGTGGAGCTCGAGCTGAACGGCAATCAAACGTGGCGAGCTGGGAAGTCCCCTAAATCAACAAATGGACAAATCATAGGTATATTTTTTTCCGGCCACCTTGAATCTGTGTCATGTTGAGGACCGGATTCCCATGGGATCGTAATTCCCTAGTGAAACCAGCATTCCCACGAGGGGTCCCCCAATGATGTTTCTTAGTTTCTAAACCCAACTAAACATATAGTTTTACTTCCCATAAACCCAATGGTTTTTCACGCAAATGTGGGCCGAACTGTTCTAACCCAAACTTTCCCGAAAACGCAAATCCCCCTATTTCTTGGTGAATTTCACCCAATGCCACTACTCCACCCCGAAGTCTCCGAAGGTACTCAGATCCACGAGGAATGGTTACCCTTCACAGCGGGGGTGATATCCCAAATTTGCTAGGGCCAATGCGCCAGCTCTGCCTAGAATCCAATTCTTAGAGGAGTACCTGAGTTGCTTGCTATGGTTCCCAAATCATACAAGGTGGTGCCCCATAGTTAGCTAAGTTGGTGCAAATAACTCCCATAACTATGGTTTATGGCAGATATAACTATAGTTACTGGGGCTTATAAACCAATTTATAACTGGGAGGCCTCACATTGTAATAAAGCCCTTTTTTGAGACGATCCTCCTTTTTCGCCACCATGTACAGTCAGCCAGTGAGGCTTTAATCTGTCATTTGTCCAAGATTATATATGCAAATGTATGCGTATATATGTATATATATATAACTATACCTGTACAGAAATCATACCCCCATTTTGACTGGTTGAAACTTTCGAAATCCCATTTGTTGGGTTTCAAGACAATTTTAACTCATAATATGATAACTTATGCCTTATCACCATCAACCAACACGGGTCCGCTGGGTTCTCTGCTCAATTTCCGCATGTGTCTTGCAAGCTTTTCTCAGCATCAGGCATCGGTGCCTTTCCATATCTTGGATAAGCCTCCCACGAATCATTCTGTGGCTTCCAGGTATATGCCCTTCGATAATCAAATGTGGCAATGGATAACATGCCATTTCTAGATGATCTTCCATTAAAGCACCATTTACAGAGGATCTTCAAGTTTCATTGGTAAATCATGGTTGACTCTGTTTGACCAAAAAAAAAGGAATGAAATCAACCCCAAAAAAGAAGATATACGCCATGATGTTTGAGGAAATCACTGCAGATCCGGGGGCAAATCTGACAATATCAGTAATTTCAGCCAAGTCTGACTATATATGACTACAGTTATGGCCCTAAATACCAGTTATAAGTCACTAAGTCATTCCATTTATAGAATGTATAATCATGTATAGCGCATTTATCACCATTTATAAATTGGTCAAGGGCCACAACAAACAATACTATCAAACTCTACTCTGTGGGTGATTCGGCCCCACAATATGCTTTTCAAAGTCACCCTACGGAATCCCACAATATCTTGGCCGAGTTTCTGAAGGGGCCCCTAGCAAAAATCTACTTAATCGAGTTATGCTATACCCATAGGATCCATGTATGCTATACATGGTAACATGGATCCGATCAATATACCCCATTCATGTTAGCATATATACCAGCACCATGGATCCTATGGTCCTATGGGATATATATATAATATATATAATATATAATATATATATAGTCTGCCTTCACCGCTTACCGGGCTTACTGATTCTGGGGGCTCATCCCAGTTCCGTCCCACTTTAGGAACAGCAAACGTCTGCAATTGCCCAGTTGGTGTCCGATTTATGACCAACAAAGGCATTGCTGCTGAATCCCCTGCTGCTGTTGACAAAGATTCCGAAATTCCAGAATGGGCAGCTGCGTGGATGCTTAAAATGGATGATATCACACTGCTTAGTTGACATCATTCTCCGTACAAATCCAACTATATTGTGTGAGAAGACAAACCCAACATACTTTATCACGTTTTTAGATCCATTGAGCATGATTTCCCACATCTCCACCATAGGAGGCTTTCGAACTATCCAAAATGAATTGGAGTGTTATACGTAGTCCGAACTCTACTGTTCCATTTTTGTTGGCTAAGTACCTATATATCACACGGTATTTCTGTGTTTTTAACAATGTCCATCGCATCTTAATCCATCACCCCAGCTGTCAACAGCAGAGCAAAAAACGCTGGAATCCCTCAGCTGTGGCTGAAGGTTGCAGGAAGCCTGGTGGCAAGGGTGTTCCAGTTGACGAAGCCACTGGAGATGTTTTCGGATCACTACAGCGCCCTATAGCATCACTTTGGTAAATAGTCACTGACCTCATGGGAAAGTTACAGTATCTTGGGATCAACTTCGGAGCAGCTGTAATCCCAAGCTAAAACGGATGAAAAATTCAATCACTTCCTAGGCCTCAAGCAAACCCGCTCCATGGTGCTGGAATATCTACCATTATTTATCCATGAAAAGAACGGTACGTGAAGAATATAGGAAATGGATGCCTATTGAAAACAGGCTTGCCTACATGTTCACATATAATGGCAATGGCACCTGTGCCAAATGGGTGTCGGGAAAATTGGGTAGTCCTCGATCCACTGGTAAATCATCATGTTTCCATTCGCCATTTGGGGGTAAATCCACCAGGTTCAGACACACCCAGCTGGTTGGTGGTTTCAACACCTCTGAAAAATATGAGTTCGTCAGTTGGGATGATTATTCCCAAGATATGGAAAAATAAAAAATGATCCAAACCACCAACCAGCCAGATTATTGATTATAAATTCCATGAAATATATTTAAACATCCCTATTTTGTCAAAACCCTAATTTTGTTGCTTAATCCCCTATAAAGCCACCTCTATTGCATGCTTTCAGTCACAGTAGCCCCTCCTAACTGAAGCATCTTGGCTCGCCCAAACCTTCACGAACAGCCTCAGGAGAATCGTTGCCTGGAGGAGGCAGCAGCCACGTCTACAAACAATACGTGGGATTATTCAATGGGAATTTCAAGATCCCAAAATGGAGGTACTGCACTGTAATTACCACATAAGGCCATATTTTGTGGGGATATTCCCTTACATAGGCCTTATACATGGTAGGTACCCAATTTAGGTTCCTGAAATGACCATTGAATTATGCAGGAATTCATGGTGATTTAATGGGATTGAATGGGACTTCTACTTCCGTGGCTAGCTGGACAATCCCCCAACTAAATGGAATGTTGTAGCTGGACATAGCATATCTATATGGGGCATTGTCCAGCAATCCACGTTTCATACTCGATGGGTGTATGAAAAACTGATGAGTCTATCCACAGTTCTTCAAACATGTGAATTCACACATGTTCAATCGGGTGATGTATGGGTGTACCTGAAAATGGTGCGTATACCTCAATTGTGGCCATTTTAATGTGGATAATGAGAATCCTCCGTTGGAAGTGGAGGTACCCCAGACAACTCCAACTCGAGGTTGTGATACAAAAGGTTCCTGCAATGTCCCTGCGGGGTTCTCAGGCGAACCCACAAGTTCAATCCCATGACGGATCCATGGTGCTGGGTATATTGATGGGATCCATGGCACACCATTTTTTTCGCAGCACCGAAAAAGGATCCGTCATGGGAATTGGTTCATATCTACCCTCTGGTGACACTTTGCTGTGGAAATAAAACACCATGCTCAGCTCAGGTCAACCATCCATATGAATGGACAATTTTTGCTAGAGCATGCTGCTCTTAATTACCGGAGAGTATATGTATATATTTATATGTAATTATGACATTGCAGAACCCTAAACGTCGAATGGGATAAATCCAGAATTTTCACCCATTGACCTGTGAGTCACTGGGATTTTCTGAATATTCATAGTGTACGTTACTGTGCTATTTCTATCCCGCTTTCTGCAGTTGCCCGAGTCATACCAGTCGCAAGTACTAAGTCATTCCATAAAAATGGTTTATGTAAAATCCCAGAGAAATCACCAGTTGTAACCATCATTAACCACTATTGGCCATTGCTAACCACTATTGATCACCATGAATCACCATGAAAAGATCATTAAGAACCTGGCACATTTCACTCATAGCCATGGCCAGCCATCACTGTGGCAACAGAAAAAAGCACAGAATCATCATATCTCAGGGATGTGAGTCCTTGACCCAAATGTGCTTCTTGCTTCACGTAGCCCCAGGTGGGATTCCCATCCATAGTGCCATAGAAAAAACGTGCCTCGTTGTTGCTTAAAAGATGAGAAATTCCCACTGCTTGGTGGTAGAAGACGCACCCCTCTGAAAAATATGAGTTCGTCAGTTGGGATGATTATTCCATTCCCAATATATGGAAAGTCATAAAATTCCATGGTTCCAGTCACCAACCCGCCCATATTTTGTCCCCACGCACACGCCCCAAGCTCAGCCCGTCCCAGTTTCGTGCGCCTCTTTGTCGATTCACCTCGATGGCTCGCCGTGGCCCATTCCCATGACGGATCCGGCTGGTGCTGGTATATATGCTAACATGACTGGGGTATATGGATGGGATCCATGTTACCATATATAGCAGCACCATGGATCCGTCATGGGATTAGCAAACTGTTGGACTGGTTGGTGATCAAAGACGTCAAATCTTATCCAAGTGCTTGTCAATGATTGATTGGTGAAACTGCTGAATCCCTGCTTTCACCTCCAGTTGAATCCTATATAACATGGCCAATCTTTGGTCGTCCACAAAAAAAAAACTCAGGTGCTATCCCCGACAGCTTGAAAGCTTCGGCGTTTCTGCCATAAAAAATGCTTATGCCATAAAAATTCAGCGCTTATGCCATTTAAATTAAGTGCTTATGCCATTAAAAAAAACTCGAATCCTTTGGAATTTCACAAAGCATCTGCACCAGAACCCTCCGGAACCTCACAAGGTATCTGCACCAGAACCCTCCGGAACCTCACCACGCATCTTCACCCAGACCCTCCGGAACCTCATCAGGTAGCTGCACCGGAACCTTCCAGAACCTCACCAGGTACCTGCACCAAAACCCTCTAGAACCTAACCAAATATCTGAACCGTAAACCTCCGGAACCTGAGTACCTGCACCGGAAACTTCCGGAACCTCACAAGGTATCTGCACCGAAACCCTCCGGAACCCCACGAGGTATCTGCACCAGAACCCTCCGGAACCTGGGGTTGAAGCTGCACCGGATCGCACCGGAGCTAATCTGGGCTAAAGACCCCATAGCAAAGTTTTGCTGTTGGGGAAAAAACTCTTTGCTGCTAAAAAAAAAAATGTTATGTTCCACTTATATATAGATATAATTATTGATTTATTAAAACTCTAAAAATGAGCTAGATTTTGGGGATGATCCTCAGTATTCCTCAGTCTTTGAATTAATTTACCCATCAAAAAGCTGCACTAGGCCTCCACCTCCATCTCCTCCACCCTTGGCATGCCCGCCTGACTCGCTTCCCGCATCGCTACTGGCCTTGTGAGGCTTTTCACGACGCTTTATGGGTAGATACCCTCTGGTAAACGTTTACAAAAAGCTATTGAAACTTGCCATTTATAGTTGATTTACCCAAAAAACATTGTGTTTTTTTCCATAGTTACGTGAGTTTACCAGAGGGTATATGTAGATAGGTATTGCGACATCTAGAGTTTTATGGGGCCTATAACGCTGATCATGGTCATCTAATGGGAAATTAAAGGTCAATTGTGATATAGCTATTTAGAGTAAAATCAATCCAAATATAAACTGGTTAACTCCAAACTTTGGCGATTCAATCCACACATTATCCTTATATCGTTGGTTGCACATTGAATCTCAACAAAGTACAGTAGTTGTATCCCCAACTACAATGTGGTGCCCCCAAGTTGTAAGTTGAGCTATAAACCCCTTTGGTTATGTACTCCCCATAAACCCTAAAATGAATCTAGTGATGTTTACTCACTTAGATCTACTTAGCATCCCCAGTATTTTTCATATACTTGGCTGAATTTAATAGTAATTCATTGGAAAATTCACCAACTTGAAAAAATCGCTATCATCCTACAGCCAACATGGGGATGACTCCCCTGGCGTTCACCATCATGATCTAATTCATCCAAATAAATCACCATTTTTCGTGGGCGAAATATGGCAACATCCCATTGAATTCGTGAATTTTCCCATGAAATTCCCCAAAATAATTCATCTACAGTTATGGCCTTTTACCAGTTATAACTACTTAAAACCCCATTTATAGAATGTATAATCCCGGTTATAACCAGTTATAAGTTATAACTAATAAATGGTCATCACTGTAGATGTCATGCAGCCAAATCAACTGATCCAGGCCCAACTTTGCCCAGTCCTCCGAAAGCCGTGGCCCTGCAAGACGCATTTTTTGTCAATCGGCCAATGGATTGCTGGTTTCAGACCCCTCCAGGAAAATTACTTGCAAGCACCCTCCAAAGAAATGTTGTTTGGTTCAGTTTGACCCCATGAAAAATAGCTTGATATATCTACAAGGTGGGGACCCCGTTTACGATAGCTAAGTTGATGAACATAACTTGGCGAACTAGTTTTCTGGGGGATTTTGTTCTGTAGTGGGCTTTGCAAAGCAACTTTGTACCATGAATTGGGGGCCCAACTTTTTTCCTTG
>Ga0126342_10022906_pt1 | contig 10267 bp, 4 predicted proteins | sample Cyp1metagenome_FD_92528 | JGI IMG/M metagenome (GOLD analysis project Ga0126342, IMG submission 92528) | Coral microbial communities from Lord Howe Island, Old Settlement Bay, Australia - Cyphastrea 1 metagenome | ecosystem: Host-associated > Invertebrates > Cnidaria > Coral ... | reverse complement strand
TATATATATATATATACATATATATATATACATATATATATACATATATATATATATATACGTATATATATATATATGTATACATATATATATATATATGTGTATATACATATATATATATATGTATGCGTGTACTTAATATATATATATACATATATATATATATATTGATTTTTTATTTGCCCATTTACATATGTATGTACATATGTATATATATATGCACATACCTATATATATATATATTCATGTATACATATGTACGTATGTATATGTACATATGTGTATATGTATACATACATAGGTAGGTAAGTAGGTAGGCAGGCAGGCAGGTAGGTAGATTGGGATGTTATTGTGATTTATGAAATTTGATTGGATTCATGGGTTTGCATTTTTCTCGAGTTTTGATGTAGCAAGGCTGCTTTGTACGTTCATGAAAGTATGTGGGGTTGTGCGGGATTGTATAAGACTGCGAGGGATTGTACGGATTGTGGGGTTATGGAAGAAAATTGGAATACAGGGGAACTTCCAATAAAGATAGGATGCTACTGTTGAAATCTGCAATTTGCCTGGCTAAGCACATGTGTGTGTACATTATCTTATATAGTTATGTATACGTATGTACGTAGGAGATACACCGAAGAAGGCTAAGACGCAAACATTGTATATGTGTGTGTGTGTGAATCATGTTGGACAACTCACTCAGAACAGCTTCACTTGGAGGATGTTGCGTGACCTGCTTGATTGATGCCCCCACTCTCCTTGAGCAGTTTAACATTCGCAAGCAGAAATAGACCCATTCCGCATGGTGGTTATCTGAAGGATTCGGCATGATCATGAATCATCATCACTATCATCACTATCATCACTACATCAGTCCCTGCAAGTGCATAAACTACTAAAATTGATGTTGTAAGCCTAATAATTAACCATCTTTCTCATCGCCCCCCAAATGGTTTGTTAATGGGATGGTTTATGGCATTTGGTTTACCACATTACGTAATCTTGCTGGTGCTGATTAGGGAATGAGGGAATGATCCATCATAACTTTTAATAATAATCCCATTTCCCCATTCCCATCCATTCCCCATATATATATATATACAACTCAATATATATATATATATATATATATATTGATTTGTTTATTTTCATTTATATCTATAACATTATATCAACTATCTTACCAGCTCAAACTCCATCGAATGTTCCTGGTGAGAGTAGCAGGTGGTATGCTATGGTGGAATTGCAATCTTCGCGCAGCTTCGAAGGGGGTGGCAACCAAGAAGCCATGATTGGTTTGAGAAGGCGAGGGAATTGCCCCATCCATTGAGACACCTTGAAATCTTAGATAAACATTTCCCCACAGAAGAATTTCCAGCAGCGCAATATATGCCCCGGCGCAGATTGCTCTACCCAGTATATACCAGGCAAACCCATTGCATTTTGGTCACCGATGATGTTGAGCAGCGATATGTAAATTATCAAGTATGTGCCAGGTATATGTAAAAATATAATGCTCAGGACAAGATACGCTGTTGAGCACCGCTATATACCAAGTATGTGCCAAATATTTAGTGCTGATGACAAGAAACGCCGGAATCTTGTATTGCTCGCCCTATCAGTAGCAATATTTTTTGTGGAGCAAGACAGAATTCCTTCAAGGTGTCTGTTTTTGGAGGTTGCTGGCTTTTCGGCGTTCATTTGGTTTCCTTCGCAGTTTAGAATCAATCATCCGAAGACTTTGGGCTTCTATTTTGGCTGCCGTTGAGGCATGCAAAATGCAGCGCGTTTTTTTTTGAATGGGTATGGGTTTCTAAACGGCAAGCCAAGGGGTCTGCTTGCTCTTGACGCTGTTTCATCCCCATGCACCGCTGCGATGGCATTTTAATTCTAAGGCTCAGCAGCTGTGGCGCTGGCGGCAAGGGTCTTCCGCGCGTAGAGCGCCGTGCCGTTCTCCTCTGCTCGACTTCAAGGCCGACCGGATCAGGCATTGTATCAGATACATACACACAATCACATAATTTTATGTAATATCAGTATCTGATCTAATTATTTCCATCTTCGTTCAGCCCTATTTCTTTCTCCGCCATGTCTGGTCTACAGAAGTCTGCGACATATACCATGCCGACTCCAACATCGAACGTTTGATGTCCTTTACGAAGAGAAGCTGGGGTGCAGCGGGGTTGTCGTGGTCCCCGATGCGGAGCAGGCACCCTGATTCCATTTGTGTTCTATGAAAATACCCAAATGGGGCATCCCGCGCTGATTTTGGGGCGTTCAGTGCCGACGCGAGTGAAAACGCAACGGCCACATTGTATTGATTGCGGATGGACTGTGCTGTTTGGAATGAAGACGTGAAAGCCACTTTGAAAACGTGTTAAGCCATGTTAGGATATGTGCGCTAGTTTGAATGCAAACACAAAACCCATTGTGCTATGAGTTGGCGTGATAATGTCTTTTGGAATGAAAGCAACAAAGCCATTTCCTGACTTTGGTCATTTAGACACTGGAAATGACTGATCGAGCCTGGTTTCACCTCCTTGGTCTTCCAAGGAATGGTAAAATATGGTAAAAGCTCGGCGCCAAGCTCCCGCTCCAGACGGCAGTCTTCCGACAGCAGGTCTGGTCAACAGACCGCCCAGTTGTCCTGCATAGCCCCCAAAAACGAATCCTACAATATAGTTATATGGACATGCCCCTTCTCACCCTGATGTTAATTTGCAAGCCGGGCTTCGCTTGACAAAGTTTCGGCCGCATTCTTTAGATCAGCATTGGAGTTCGAACAAGATGAAAAAAAGAATGAGGGAAATGCTGGTTTGGTTTGCTTGGGCTTGCTTGCTGGCTGCAACATGTCACTGTCACATGCCAGATTGCTTCTGACGCCACCGTATCAAAAAGCATATTAAATAAAACCCTCTTTTCGAGGCAAATGGAGCCGTCCGAAAAAAGAAACAAACCCTGAGAAAAGATTTTGGTTTCGCACCAGACAAGACAGGAGCTCAGCTAACATGTGAAAGCATCTATTAATGCTGTTTTAAAATCCATATAGGGCGCTGTTCTCCAGTAGGGGCTGGATGTTCATTCCGTCCCGGCGCGAGCCCTGAGCTGGTAGCCCTCCGTCACCAATGCGGTAAGGCCCCAATGTCTCCGGGTCCGTGAAGGGTGGCAGGACAGGGAATCCTGCATTGTCGACCTCGATGACCAAGGTCTAGCGGATGTACTTTTACCAGCCAGGTTGGATATGATATATTCTTTACCAGCCAAAAGTATGTGTATATATATATAGATATATATATATAATCCCAATCCCCCATTCCCATCCATTCCCTACTAAGCACCAGTAAGTCATATTACTACCATCAGCATCATCATCTATCATCCGTCCCCACCCAGTTTGGTTTCGCCTGAAATTCCTCAAGCTTTTTGCCAGACAAGGCGACACCCACACCACGACCAGAAGGAGCAGCCCCACGCCGCACCTGGTGAAGTGGGGTTCAAATTCAGATCACAGATACCAGAACCACCTGGAAAGAGATTGAACAAATAGATATCAAGAGTCAAAGATCTTCTGAAGCTTTGGGAAAGTAGTGAGATGCAACTTGCGCAGATCTCTCCAGTCAGTTGCGCCGATTCTCTTTAGCGGGATGATCTAATCATCATCTCCCTACATCTGTAATGCCTTCATTCCGAATTTATAAGCATTACGCTTGCACTGAAGGATCTGTGATCAAACTCCACCAGCACTTTAAAACAAAACACACATGGGCCTGTCGCAAAGGGACAGCAATGGCCGCGGGCATTGCTTTGAATGCCTCCAGGGACCCAAAAATGCGCTATCCAATAATGATGACAACCCAATCAAACATGATCAAACCAAGTAGTATCTACTATACACGATGTATGTACTAGTTAATGATAGTCAAGGGTGGGTGCAAATTACCCTCATCACAATCCCAGTTTGTATTCCACCATATGCTATCATAGCAGTTTTTCTAAAAATATGGCAACCTCCAAATCCCACGATTTATTATGGTTAATATCATCATTCTCCCCAGTAAAATTGCCATCAATTACGGTATCGTCTGTTCTTGGACCAACCCTGAAAAAAGGGGATGGCTCCTGTACCCCCACCGAGAAATATGTTCATCCCCGCGTTCATAGCTGGCGTTTAAAGGTATTGATCCATAACCATCTGGATTTGTCTGAAAATGGGGCACCCCATTTCATCCATTGGTTTCTCATCATTTTCCCCTTCCCCAAACGTCCTGGAACTATGCCAAGATCAACTGAACGAAGCTCCGTTGCGAATGGAAGCAGATTGGAAGCACCTAACTAACGGAATTAATTGCTAATTGTCTGTACGAATTATCCTCAAGCTTGTCAAGAGGTTGTTTGAATTAGCTCTGACCTATTTCACTATGGCATTTCAAGTGCAACTAGTCAGAGGCCTTTGCAGGCTTATGGCGCTTTCTGTCATTTCTTTTTTATTTGTGTTTTCTTTTTGCCAGATGCGATTTTTGCAGTTGTGCCATAGAACAGCTCTTGTGTTGTCTTGTCTTATCATCAGTTTCCCTCCCAAAAAAAAAAACATCACTGGTCTTTTATAGGATTTTCCATCCAAAAAAACATCCAGCTATTGGATTTTTCATTGGGGTATCCCCGTTTATGGAAACCCCCTGTGTTGGTTGTACATTCCCATGGATTTTCCCCTTCGAAAACGGCGCTTTGTTGCGGCACCTGCTGCAGCCCGCTGCTCCGCGGCCAAACACCGCCACTTCTGGCGCTGCAGCGAGGCGTCAACGGCAGGGCGAGGCGCGGCCATGGCTTCAACATGGTAAGGGCCATGGGAAATCAATCTTAACAGTCCTGGGGCCCTGGGGTAAGCTAAGATAGATGCAGAAAATGGATGAAAATGATGATTTGCCTAGAGAAAATGGTGATGTTCATTGATTTTTCACATCTATGTTAGTTGACCCTAGGGTAACATGCAGGGTTTATGAAGTCGGGTTTACCGCAGGAACAATCTGGGCTGCAAACTTCGATATTGAGAAGAGGAGTCTGTTGCTGAGTTGGCACTTTGGAAAAATGTCGGTAGATCGCAAGAGGAGATGTCATCTCAAATGGTCGCAATTGCTGAACACCTTGGATTACGTGATATTCAAACTCTGAAAGATGGAAATATGTTCAAATTCATGTATATTCAAACTCTCAGATAGAAAGAGTGCAAGAGTTCAAGATCTCGTAGCAAGTTCCCCATACCTGGGTTTGCAATTGGCTTCAGGTGCTGCTCTCTATACCAAGCCTGGCATGTGTTGAGATCCATTTGGCTGACTGCACCCATTGGCAGGGAATAATTCTCACAGTGTCGACAGTTTGGGTACCCCAAGAATTTGATGACAAATCTATAATCATATAGTATCTATTATGTATCTATGTATGCATGCATGTATGTAATCATATAATTGTATATACAGTATTGTACATTCCAGAAAGGGCAAAATGTGGTCATAATAATTTACATCTACGGAATATACATGCCTATTTCTACACATCTATAATTTATAACTCCAAGGGCCCAACGGTCCAATATGGTCCAATCCCCAGCACTTTTCCATCGCCCAGTCTCCCCCACGTCAACGTAGAATTGTGTGGGCGAGCACGGCTCGCCCTGGGCAAGATTACCGAGGCTGAGTCCCCAGTGAGCAAAGAGTCACCAAAGGTATATATAGGTATATGTTTGTATATTATATGCATGTGAATGTGTATATATATATATGTGTACAAATGATTATATTTACATATACATATGATTATGTATGTAGGCATACGTGTTTATATATAGTGTATATATATGTATATATACATATGATTACGTATATATGCACATGTGTTGATATATGTGTCTGTGTGCATATGTATATATATATGTGCATGTGTATATATCTATATGCATATGTATATATCTAGATATATGCATTTGTATATATGTATGTATATACATATGCATATGTATATATAATCTAATCTAATCTATGTATCTATCTACGCAATTTATATCTATATGCATATGTATGTGTATACTATATATATATACGTACAGTATATACATGTTCTGATATTGTCACATGCACAGCCAGAGTTTTCTCTCAGTAGTCCAAAAGAATGGAGTAAAGCTGTTGCGGCTTCTTCGCTCTCCAGGCAACAGCGCCATTCCCAAAACCGAGTTTTCGAGTCATCTGGAACCAGAGAATTCCAGGAACGATCTCTGTCGACCCTGTGCCAACCCTCAAGTCTTGAGTGGGTTCCGCAAAGAAGTCTCTGATGATACAAGGATATCAGGCCCTAATATCTGGCCAGGCTGTTGTACTGAAGAATACGTACCATTGCTGAATTGGTAAATTTGATGCTTAGTCTCTCACCCATGGAATTTGGCAACCTTTGGAATTTGGAACATGTTGGAACCAATTAGGAATACGTACCTTTTTAGGCCACAACTCCTCCGCTACACGTTTTGGAATCGTGCTCGCCGCGTACAGCTTGGTGTGTTTGCGGCTTGAACACGCTTGGATTTCGAGACGGGAAATCGCGAGACCACAGCAGATTGATAAAAATGAATGGAAAATGCAGATTCCTTCCCTTGCATTTCATCACCCTGCATCGTGGAAGTGACGGCCACATGGGGACGGTTTAAAGCCGATTCCATATTTTGGAGGGGATGAATATCCATGTGTTAATTTGATATTCCTGGTTTTGACTCATAGCCATATTCTTGGACCATCAACCTGCTGTGTTAAGTCTCCTGCACAGCTGAAGTCGCCATGCCTATGCTCCGACGAAAACGCGTCCCTGCAGGGGCAATATGAATGGCAAGCCTCCAGCGAAACAAGTCCTTCATCTGCCATGGCGCTTTGTTGATCGTTGACACCCCGGAGTTTGGTGAACCATCTGGACTGTCGAATTGGAGGGGAAACAATTTAATTAACAGCAAATGATCTCTATTTGGGAGGAATCAACCATGCAGGGGATGAATATTTTCAGCTGAAATTTATCATGTCGCCATGGCGTTTCTCACTACTGTGTCGCTCAGGGTCCAGGGTCTCGGACCGGGCCATGGAGAGAAAATGAAGAACTTCCAGTTGGAAAGCACGAATTACACTTAAAAGGTCTCAAAACTGTGCCAACATCGATAACTACTGTCCGAATAGTCCGACCTTTTTTGGAGGGAATCTGCCGCTTGCGGCATAAAAGAATGGATTGCTGTCCAGGCAAGACCGACAAGTCTCCAGCCTTCTGCAAAAATGACCCAAATGAAATGAGATCCGTGGAAGGTGGGGGCCCTTGCAGCCATCGGCAACAACCGTAGGGCCGCAGCGGAAGTTGAGTAGAGTGGCATGTGAACAACATAGAACCAGGCCAGAAAAACAAAACCATGAAATGAATGAAATGGAGTTCCCAGCCAGGTGGAAGCAAGTGCATCTGGGTCATTAATCTTGTGGGTCTTGGTGCTTTTAAATGTGTAGCGTGCGAGAGTGTCCCTCAGCATACCCACAGCTAGGTTTTTTCTCGCAATGATGGGCCAGGTCGTCACAAGAAAGGCCCTGGCACAAGTGCCAAAGAGCAACTTGTCGAACTTGCTGTCTATCTGTTCTAGAAGAAAAATGTTGTTGCTTCCAAACCAACACAAAAAGTGACGCCGTGGCTGCCAAAAGATGGAAACATCTTTGGATCCTTGAAATGTCGCTCCGGATTTCATCATCCATCAGCCCTGGGCACCATGGGACTGCAAGACTGCGCCCCAAAAACCTGTGGCGCTCATGATCTAGGTCCAAAGATTTACAGTAACATTGTGAGGAGTATGTGTTGTCAATCACTTGAAACTTTCCAACATCGTGAGGGAAATACCTGGTTCACAGGTCCTCAGACATTCCAGGGAACAGTTTCTAAGAGCAAAGTCCTTGAACAGCCGGAACAACTAGAGGGGGTGTCCGATAATCATCATTTTCTCCATGGCCATAAAATGGCCATAAAATGGGTGAATAATGGTGAATATGATGATTGCCTCCATTGGAATCCATTGAAAGACCATGAAAATCCAATCCAGTCCACCATTGAGAACCACCATTTCCCAATCCGGAAGCCTCAACCACCTCCGCGGCTTCTTGCCCTCAATCTGCCTGGCACAGCAGACAACATTAAAAAACAAAAACATTAATTGAAATCACCATATTAATGGCTAGTTTAATTATATCAAATCAATGAGTAATGGATTAAATGCACTCATTGGTCAATTAACCTAGTTGACCAAATGTTTGATTTACCAATTGATTTACCAGTGCTCTTATCCATTATTAACTGGTTAAGACTTTTCATTGGCAATCACTGTCATTAGATTAACATCACAATAGAATACAATAGATTATTAACATTTATTAACCAATCATGTTACTATGGATGATTAACCAGTTGTGATGAAATCACTCTAATTTTAATTGAAAACAAATCCGCCGACCCATCCAAGGGGGAGCGCGCTGGAAAAGCTTGGTAAGGCGTGAGCACGCGATGATTTTTGGAGGTTTGGGCGGTCTTGTCCCCGGAAAAACGGACTTGCCTCCCAAGCAGGGTCCGGAAGTTTGGTTTTAAGCACTTTTTGGCACGCATTTGACATGTTTTTTGGCGCGCACCGGTATTTTTGCATGCCGCTGACCAAAAACACGGGTATTTATGCAGTTTTGAGCACGCTCACTTTATTCAAAACCAGCGGTTTCAAGGGCCATCCGGTCTTCAAACAATGCTTCGCATGCTTGTTGTGGCGCCGCGAAGCATATGGCTTCAGCATATTCCTGGCAGGGCGACAGCCCTTAAATGAACTTCATTGACCAAATGATGATGAACCAAGCGATTTACCAATGATATTAACCATGATTAACTGGTAGTACTTCTTATTGGCCATCACTATGATGAAATATGATGAAATATTGGAATATTATGGAAAATAAAAAATCACTATTGGTAGAGTAATCAATCACTACTCTGGCCAATATATTTGGAGAAACACTCCAGGGCTGTTCCCACTTTTTTTGTCGTAGGTCACCTCGGAGGCCAACGTAGTCCACTCGTGCGGCTGCTTTGCGGGCCTCGATGGTAACACATGTTCAGCCGTCAAACTCACATCAAAAGAACGTCTGCCAATGTGTAGGTAGGGGTCGAAATCGCATACCCCAAAAAATGGATTAAAAGTGGATGCTTCAGATTGTAAATGATCTGAATCTCTGGTCCTCCAAGGCTTAAATTTCGACCCATCCCGCGTCACCCGAGTGCCAGGCGGGTCTTTCCTTCCAGTCACGGGTAGGCTTAAGCTCCCTGTCGGGAATTGGAACTCCCAGTTGCGGCAAGGCCCTAGCGCAGTGCAGCTCTGAGAATGCGGACATGCCACTTGGTCAACTTGGAAAAAAGGACTTAAAATAAAGATGTTGATCGTGTTTTGGGGGAACCCAAAAATGTTGATTCTACCAAAAAAAATGTGAGAGGAATCAGATCTAGATTTAGATATGACCTATTCCAAATATGGTGCGCATATCAGGTCTTCATCCAGAGGTCCACACCTGTCATAGCTGACCTGGCGTTGTTGATGTCGACCAGACCAGTCTTCCATCATCATTATGGGATCTGCAAACCCCCATGAAACATAGTAGAAATCTTGGTGTACCCTTTCATGCTGAATTTCCTCCATGAACACTTGAATTTCAACGAATTTTGCCAGCATCTGAAGAAAGCACGGGTGCTCATATGGGCTGTCACCACACAGAGGTTCCCAGTTTTCACTGTCTCTGATTCCAACTGCAAGCTACCAAGTCCTACCCAAAAAATGGCCCAAACGAGCATGGCAGTAGAAACCTGACTAGCATAAGCTCCTAGTAACTCGTATCTCAACAGCACGTCCCATTTCTCCGGCGCCTCAGAGCGGTTCCTCCTGCGAAGCAAATCTTTCACCCTGCGAACCTCAGTAGACGCAGAGCAGGACTGTGGCCTTGATGGTCAAGGTCTGAAGCAAAATTAGGAGATCTAAACATTGCAGTCGCCCCCGGTATCCCCCGGCAGGAGCTTGTGCGCTTCTCAAAACCAGGATCGTTTCCGTCATGGAAACTTTTTGTGGAAAGAAATCAAGTGAATTAGCAAAACGAATTCTCGACCTAACTTGGCAAAAACACTTTCTTTTGTTATCACCGAAGCGCTTCGTCCAACGGGCCGCTTGTCTGTACAGAGGACT
>Ga0126342_10022905_pt1 | contig 10267 bp, 15 predicted proteins | sample Cyp1metagenome_FD_92528 | JGI IMG/M metagenome (GOLD analysis project Ga0126342, IMG submission 92528) | Coral microbial communities from Lord Howe Island, Old Settlement Bay, Australia - Cyphastrea 1 metagenome | ecosystem: Host-associated > Invertebrates > Cnidaria > Coral ... | reverse complement strand
GTGTGTGCTTTGCGCGTGGAACAACAAGTAAGAGGCATCATTCCATGGGTTCCGGCATGTGGGGCCAGGTGGCTGTGGATTTTCCACTACCATATGTGCGGCGCATCCTGTGTGGAAGGCATGCCGGCAGTGTGGCCATCTGAATGTGGATGTCCCGCTGTCCGTGATTGCTGTGAGGCATATGGGGCATGCTACTTCATCTTCTGTTGCTGCTGGTGGTTGGCGGCATGCGTGCCGCAAATGTGGCGGGGTGGTGGGAGCCGTGGCGGGGACGGTGACTCCCGAACTGGTAGGGACGCAAGGCATGATATCTTCGATGGGATCGGAAGCTGGGGTGGCAGAGGTGAGATCGATGGCCGGGGGGTTGCCCCGACATAGTGAGCGACGATCCAAGCAGAAGGGCACGGGGAACCCAGACGCGAAACAAAAGCACACGGGAAACCAAAGTCGGATGCAAAAAGTTCACCTACTTCGGGTTTCACTCTTGTGGCGGGGTGCCTGTGCCCACCTTTTTTTTTTACGAGGCCTGCTTATTTTTTTTTAGTGTTGGCCCCGGTGGGAAACTGAACTGTTTTTAAACTGGCCCGTTTCCACATGTGCCAATGGCGCTTCGTTTTTCGGGTGGTTGCAGGCTCCACCGGCGAGCAAAATTTACTCCACGGTTGTTAGCAAAGTTCAACCTGTGTGCAGATTCAGATGGACAATGCAAACTTTTGTGATTTCTTTCCTCCGGGCCTGGAATATGGGTGATCCGAGAGAAAATGTGAAATCTTTTTTCATGAACACAAAGTAGTGGGTCAAAATCTGTGACATGCCAACTGTCATGGTGATCCCTTTTGCAGCAGTGGCATCTGCTGCATTATTGCCAGTGCCCTGATGGCAAGTGAGAGTCCCCCGTGTGCGCGGCAGCACCCAGTGAATGCAAAACGTGAAAGCAAATTTTCAGGGCGGTTCGAAACGAAGCACCAAACTTTCGCCCAGCCAGCACCAAATTGACAAGCATGCGCATGTGCCGCAAAAGGAGCTTCGGCATGAACCCAGCTAACCATTTGATCATCAAGCCAAGTCATGCTGGACCCAGTGTTCTCCAAGATAATGAGTCCACCCCCACGGTTGATCGCCGACAAAATGTCCTGCATCAGCGATGATTCCTGTACACGCAGCGGTTGGGCAGTGGAATTAGGCCGAACCCCATCTAATAACTCCGGAGGCCTGACAGGTCGAGGACCAGGACGTCTGAGGGTGGCCCTGGAGTGTTTGCAGCAAAATGGTGCTGCCACCCCTGCGCCAACGAGTTCAGATTCCGCCTGCGCCACCACCTCTGAAAATTCGTCGTCATCCAAAAGGTCATGGCCGTGAATGATGTCGATGGGCTCAAACATGTCCACCAAGTGTTGCTCGGCCCCAGGCCAGTAGAAGATGAGGATGCACCAGAAGCACCACGGCCGACAAATCCTTGATGACCCCGGGCACAATTCCAGAGGAAGCTGCGCCAACCGTAGATTCAGCCACCAGGCGGCCAACCAAACCATTCAAAGTCCCGTCATGTCAGGAATTGCATGACCTGGAGTGGCCGGAGGGGTAACACCAGCAGTGAACCCTGGTGGACGCGCAGTTTCAGGAGAGGGATCCTCAGGCGAGTCATCTGATGGTGGCATATCGCGTCCAAGAGCTGGAAAGATCTCATCAATGGTCCGATGACCAATTGAAGCCAAAAGTTCATCGAATGATGCCATCGCCTGCGCAACACAGTTGCAAGAAACCCACCATGCAGCAGCCAGATCGTCACGAGGACCATGCAGAGAGCCACGGCCAAGCAATAGCCGATTCTTGATTGCCGTCACCAGCTGATGCAACAAGGCGAGCGGCAAAAGGCGGCAACGAGCCATCGATGTAGGCACCGAAAGGGGGCCCAGCTGCAAAGGCTCATCATCAGTGTCAAGCTTGACACAAACCCACATGTGCTCAGCCTGACCAGACCCACACCCACTGTGCTCCATCTTTTCCAACAGTTGACCACTGGTCTGGTTGAGGTCGATGGTGTGCTCAGCACCCCGAGGGATAGGAACAACTGGTTGTCCATGATCCACTGGCGAAACTGCAAAGTCAATGTCCAAACGGGTCAAAATCTTTGATCTGGACCAATAATAGGCCAAAAATACGTCAAGATAGGCCCAACATATGCCCAACATAGGCCCAACATAGGCCCAACATGAGCTTAAGATAGGCTCACATAAGGCCAACATAGCCTCAAATGGGGCCAACATATTCTCATATGGGGCCACGATACCTTCATACGGAGCTAAAAAATGCCCAATAAGTGCTAAAAAAACGTTCGTTCCCGAATCCATTACACTTGGTGCGGGCGGTTTTCGTCGCGAAGTGACCGTGAATAACACCCAGGTTCTCCCAGGAAATCCCGGAGACCCCACAAAATCGCAGAAAATAAACCCCAGGAAATCCCGGACATTCACAAAATCGGAAGAAATCACTAATTTTCTGGGAGGACCTGGAAAACCCTGGGAGGACCTGGGAGGACCCGGGGGAACCTGGGAGGACCTGGGAGGACTTGGGAGAACCTAGCAGTTAGGATTGGCCTGGCCAGACTTAGGCGGACCGGGGCTAACCTGGACGGGGTTACTCTGAATAAACCACGCGTATGTAAACCAAAGCCGCGTTCGATAAGAAACCACTAACAAATAATGCTGAACCAACACCCTCATATGTATCCTGCACCATTCAAAACTCAATTTTAACAGCCAGAAACCGTCAAAAATTAAAACCCAGGCCCCGGGATCTTGATTTATATTATATGCAGTACAAGGGTTTTGCCAGGCATGGTCAAATCCGTAGGATCACTACATGATGGTTTGCTGAGTCAGTAAAATATTATATAATAAAGGTCTAGCGCTCATGCCTCGTTCTGGCGTGCCCTCACTGCACCAAACAGGACCGACATTGTAGCTGTAGAATTCATTTCCTCATCATCAGTGAGCGTTTCTTCTTCGGCATTTTCCAAGCGTCCACCATTCTTATCTGTGTTGTCTTCCATGTTTTGGCGATGATTCCGTAAGACAACGGTGGTTCTTCTGGATGAACAACGTTGCAGATGAAGGGATGGAAGATGATGACGTTGCGAAAGGCTCGGTGGAGGATGATAAAATTGAGGATGATGATGTCAGGGAATGATGATGATGATGATGATGTGGAGGAGGACGAAGATGATAGTGAGGATGCTGATGTGGGGACGGAGGACAGATCCCAAGACCGCAACACATAGTTTGCGCGAGGGAATTCAAATGCCGCAAACAAACACGAGGACAACCGTTTTGCGCGAGCGTGAGCAATTGAAATGCACATGGTAATGTGACCAAGGCAATCCTATCCAGAAATTTTCACGTAAAATGCTGCAGACCAAGACCGGAACAACCATTTTGTGCAAACCCGCGCAGTCAAAACGCAAATGGACATCTCACGCTCATGACGGGAAATGAAAACGTCCAAATTACCACAATTTCGGTTCGACATTTGCAGAATAGTCATGTCATTGGCTGTTGTCATCACCAACACGGCCTCTTACACCATGTTTTTCTGAGTTCGGGACACGCACCGTTCCTTTCATCCATGCACATGTTTTTTCCCTCCTTTGTATTTGGCCCCAACGCTTTGAACCTGGCGCTGTGCTGTGGTTTGGTTTCATGTTTATTGCACATCACAACATTGCGAATTTGTTGTTTTTTTTTTTGGTGCCAACAAAAAATAATGTCACTGACAGCCTTACCGGTTTGCCGAGGCACACCTAGGTTAAAATTTCATGGAATGAAAATTTCGGCACGGTTGTTTAGTTTGTCACAGTTTGTCACCGCATTTGGTGTTGGTTTATCGTGGCACTTATTTTCTTCAGATGTTCGTATTTTTTCTCGGTCCTAGTAGCCGAAAAAAACAATGTTCAGACCAGCCGCAACGGATTCCTTTTTTCATGCTGGAACGTGGATGCCGCCATCTTATGAAAATATCATTGCACCTCCTTGGTTTCGCTTTGCAAGATGCTAGGTCGCAACTAGTTGTATATAAAAAACGAAATTCACATGTGGTCAAATCTGAGATCGATTGATGTTGAACCAGAACCATTAGACTGGCAGCCGTGCCGGAATCTTATTTTTTTACATATACAGCCTCACCTTCACCAAAACACCCAAAAAAAAACATTTCCACACTCATGATGCACACTAAAAAAAATGTTGGCGACGATGATACATACGGCCGCAAAAATTCACGCATTACACCATTCAGTTTCAAACGTGTTGTAAGTTTTTATGTTGGAACACATGCTGGGTTCAGACATGCAAATGACACTTAACGTCGTTTCGCATTTGCGTTCAATATTTTGGGCCGCCACATTCCCCACACAGTTTTTTGTTTTAACATAATCATAACCATGTTTTTGGTCAGTACATGTGGCCATATATCATCTACCTTCTAAATATCAGCAAGGAACCACACGCAAAAATTGGGAACGAAACGTTTTTACCATCCAAACCTGTTTCTGAAAAAAAATGTACAAATGAAATGCAGCTGCGCCATAATTTTCCGTATGCGAAAAAATAGAATCCAAACATGTGAGGTTGCTGATGAACAAGCACAGGTTTGTTACACAGTTGTTCAACGAATATCGCTGGTCATCACTCGATTTAAGACCATCATTTTTTTGGAACATTTGTTGTTACATTTAAGGTTCCAGCATGAAATTTAAATTTTGTAATCTAAATTTTCCAGCGTCATTGATCGGGCCAGCGGCGGTGCATCCAGCGTTTTACATGCTGGTATCACGATAATTGTTGTAAGATTTCATGTTTTCACAGGTATGGAGCACGTTCACAAACCGTACGTTCATGAAACCAAACGCATACCCTGTTTGAAGCATGCCTGGTCATCATTACAAATTGTTTACCATTTTGAGGCCCACCCTTTACACCACATCATCGTGTTGACTGGGTGAACCAAGTTCGTTTTGGTCCTCATTCTGTTGTGGGTCAAGGTCTTCCATGAATACTGCAATTGCCTTTCCCTTTGCGATTTCGGGCAGATCAAGGTCGTCCCTGCGCAATTTGTTTAAGGCATGGTTGGACCGTGACCCCGTGTTCATGGCGGTGCATGGCTGTGCCTGTCCCCAGTCTGGATCGAAGGCTACTCTTTACCAAAAGTATCTTAAACGAAAAAAATGTTTGCTGGCGTTGTTTACATTTTCTACCTTGATTGGCATTTTTACATCCCTTCAAATTGCGGTTCCGTTCCATTGTCTTTGGAAAGATCAAGCGGCAACCACCAAATATGAAAAAAACCGCCTGAAAACACCAAAAAGTAAAAGTCACTAACGGTATGAGAAACACAAAAGGTATGTCAGCGGCAATCAACAGCAACCCTTGCAAGATGCAATGGGTCAAGAAGGTTTTATCGAAAGAATGGAAAAAATGGATCATGACATGGGAAAATTGAAACAAGATGTGATGTGGCCCAAAAAAGGGAAGAAAAACAATGACTTCCAAAAACGAATGAACAAACTGGAGCATGACAGTGAGGATTCTTACAAGTTTAGGGTCGTTGATTCTTAGTTGCTGTCAAAAAAAATAACTGATATTTTGCCCGGAACTATTGTATTTCAAGGAGTGCATGTCACACAACCAGTCCCAGCAGTTGCGTATGTTCAGGTTAATACTGTGGCAAATGCCATCGCGCGCGAAGGTGAGAGTCCCAAAACAAAAATTTCGAAATGTTGGATTTGACTTTGTGGGTTTTCAACAACTGTTTGCCGCCGAAACGACATCAATGCAACGTGGTCGATGAAATCAAAAACGGTTGGATCGAGCCCCAGGAATTGAATGCTATTCCATGATTTTTAAACGAATTGACTCGATTGATCAACAATTTGGAAAGGACATTGGATGCAGCCGGTCTCTGTGTAAACACGGAAAAAAATGCGAACAATGAACAGTGCAATAGTACGTATATTTCCCATTATTGTTCCATGCGAACACCATGTGCCACGAAGAAACAGTTGTTGACAAGGGGGATCACCACCTGGAATTGACACTAGCCCACAGCAGCACATGTCACGTCACATTTTCACGCAGGTATTTTCCAACTGTTTTGAATTTTGCAGTGCCTCTAGCGCATATTTATTACATAAGCGCCCCCCTGGAGAGGACTATATAACCACATCGAACCATAAGCGGATTTGTTTTTTGTTGGATTGAAACACCTGATGTGGGGATATTTAAAAATCGTGCAAAGTACTGGAAATTCGTTCCTTCCCAAATCTCACAATTTGTTCGTGAAAATATTTTGGCAACAATTTTTCCTTCAATGTGTACTTAGTTCGCCTTTGTTGGTTGTGCCCGCAATGGGTGGCCAACAACGTTGGTCTTGACTCCTGGTTGTTTGTTTCTTTCTGGCGCGTGCCTTACAAATTAACATCATCATGTTTCATGCCCCCCATGCGCAGCATCCATGAGCAGAAAGCAACCGCAACATCGAAATACAAAATCACCATTTGTTTCGACAAAAAAAACTGAAGAAAAACGGTGAAATGGTGATTATGCCATGCAAACATTTTTTGTTTGCAAAGAAAACACTCATGGTCGGTAAACAGGTTCAAATTTGTCACGTCATGGCCCACAGACGACTTGTTCCGAAGTGCCGATTTTTGCTTTTACGTCCCACATCTTCCCACTTTCTTGTGGATCACCGGCTCTGCAAATATCGCATGAACACTTACTCCACTTTCACTCTGTCCCCACACCAAGACCCTGAGATTGAGCGCGTCTTTTTCGTCCAACCAAATGGAAGGCTGATTTTTTCAAGGCAACGGACACGAACTGGGCACTGCGTTTTCACACCTGACTGAAGCCACTGCGGCGGTACACCACCAATCAAGTGGTTCCATGGGAAATGATGTGAATACACAGCAAAAAATTTAACACCCCTCCTCAATAAAAACCCGTGGCCTGTATTGAGTTACATTATGCTATGTGTTAGGTAGGGAGGAAGGACGCAAGACCGCGTAAAGGAAGAACCCCAAATATTGAACAACATGTTTCACAAGAAATTGTGGAGGAAGTGGCAGTACCAACAAACCATTGCACAAACATCCAAAAAAAAATGAACATCACAGCTGACATCAACTGAATCTCGAAAATCCCACGCTCTGCGCTCGCAAATCTCTTTTTGACACAAAGGTGGTGAATTCCTGCGCCATTCGAAAGCTCAACTTCGCAGGCATCTCAAGGGCAACATCTGAAGTCATGCAGTCGTTGTCGGAACGCCCCAACAACATATGTAGTGAAGAAACGATGCAGCCTGCAAACGTCAACTGCACCCCCGTCTTGTGCAGGATTCACCCCCCATCCAACAAGGGACAGGGAGGGTGGGTATCTGAAAATTTCTCCAGGCCAATGCTTCTCAAAATAAAGATCTTCATGTAAACGTTCCGCAAGAGAGAATTAAAAGTTGCGTCAAGCAACTCAAAAGAAACTTCGGTTCCAGTTTGAATCCGTTTGTCTCCAAGCAACCAAGCACTGCATCTGTATAAACCACGAGCGAGCTGAAAGTACCACAAGACATCCAAGAAACATCAAGTCAAGAAATTGTGAAGCTGAACAAACACCAAGTGATTTCCACCAGCAACTGAGACCCACCATTGTTTCCAAAACGAAAAGGTGTGAAAATCAAAATCCACAAACTCGCAAGCTGCACAAATAACTGCTGTATGAAATTTGCAACGTAGCACTCCTTGTCTTTGAACCCACATGGATTGCCAGCCAAGCCATTCCAAAGAAGTCCCACCCACCCACCCAACACATAGCACTGTATAGACTCACGGGCGCGCCCTATGAAGCCTACACTACACTATCCTGTGTGTTAGATAGGGAGGAGGACGCAAGACCGCGTGAAAGAAAAAACCCAAATATCGAACAACATGTTTCACAAGAAATTGTGGAGGAAGTGGCAGTACCAACAAACCATTGCACAAACATCCAAAAAAAAAATGAACATCACAGCTGACATCAACTGAATCTCGAAAATCCCACACTCTGCGCTCGCAAATCTCTTTTTGACACAAAGGTGGTGCATTCCTGCGCCATTCGAAGGCTCAACTTCGCAGGCATCTCAAGGGCAACATCTGAAGTCATGCAGTCGTTGTCGGAACGCCCCAACAATGTATGTAGAGAAGTAAAAAACTCTTTTGATCCCCAAAAGCCTCGGACATCCGCGCTGTTCACCAAACACGTGTGTTACATGCAGGTGTGAGTTTGAAACTGTTTCCAACTGTTTTGGAGTAGTTTTCAACTAGCAAACTGCTACTGCACAAGGGGTGAAGTCCGTTCGAAACTTCTACATACCCTGCCTTTGTACCATGAGTGTTTTTACTCATTGGACAAATTGTTGAAGTTCCTATACCTACGGCATGAAACAACAAAAAATCACAACCAAAAATCCACGTGAGCATCACCTATGCTCCACTGCTAGGGACGTGGAAGTTGATTGAAAAACAATGCTATGACGTTGTGTCACAGTCACCATGGAACTGTCAATTGCTCTCTCAGGGACCTGTGAGAGATCAAGTTAACTCTCACCAGGTGTAGGGTAAATCATCCAAGCTTCACATCTCATCCTCATTTCTCTCAAGTTCTCGCAAAGTCTCTTCTGGGGTTCTCCTTGCGGTCTCTTCATTTTCGCGCATGGCTTGCTCGAAAAGTTCATCCCAGTATTCTCCATCTGAGACCTCATCGCGCTCTGCAAATAGATAGCGCATGTAGCGCTCCTCATTGCTTTCATCTTGGTGGTGTATTTCCATCCACAAATCTGGTTGCGAAACATCGCTCAAATTGGAGTGGGCATATCTGTCGTACATTTCTTCTTCTCCTTCATCTTCGAAACTTTGGTTTGGGCTATCTGGGTGTATACGAATTCCTCTTCGAACTCGTGACAGCCCAATCTCATAGGCCTGATAGGCCTGTTGCACCTTGTAGTCTCGTCGCGCTCGAAGTTCACATTGCTTGTGCAACCAAACAAGAATACCCTCTGGTCGCACCATTGGATCTGAAAGCACGCTTGGGTACTTGGCTCCTAAGCTTTTATCATGCATAGCAAACCGTGAAGTCGGAGGTTCAGCTATTGGTTCAAGCTGAATTGCATCGACATCACCTTCTGGCTCCGGCTCCTCGACTGTCTCAGCATTGCCAGTACCAAAAGGTATCATAAATATCACAAATGCCAGCATGAAAATAAATCCCATTGCCATCATGTAAACCATTGGGCTCGAAACCACATGCCACAGACTCAAGGCTTTGTAAGGCTTGATTGCCTCAAGGAATCCAGATACCTGCTGTCCTTCTGCCATGGTCACAACACTCCATGTAGAAATGACTCTGAGAACTTGTTTTGCAAACTGATTCAACTTTGAAGCAGATTTCGATTGAGTTTGGTCTGCAATTGCATGGCTAACAAGTTTCACCTGCTGCTTCAGAAATTCTTTGGCTTCCATTCTGGAAAATTCACTTTCACCAGCCGCATCACCATTACAAACAAAACCGAGCATGAAAAGTCGACAATGATGACGATCTTTGTTCAATGCCTTTGTGTTGCTGTCAGCAATGTTGTAGTTGGTTTTGATCTGCTTGATGATCAGCTCGTTGCCTGCCACTTTCTCCTGCAGCCAAAGCAAACGACCTCTGATATGTCTAAGCCTTCCAGCTCCAAGCTTTCGTGACAGCATTCGAACTGCTGAGTTATCTGTATGAAGTGTCAATGTTTCAACCTCATCATCGCAAAGAAAACTGATGACATGTCTGAGAAAAAGTCCATCAAAAACAGCTAGTTGCAGCATACCATTCAGCTTCAGTGCTACTCAATGCTACGCACTTCTGTGTTCGACTTGTTGACCAAATTACATTACCATTGAGGACATGTATGGCTGATGAAGTGGAACGGCTTGACCAGTCTGAAGCTGAAAACGTCTCAATCACATTCATGTTGCTTTCTGTTTCCACTTCTCTCAAACCTGCTTGAAAAAACATGCCCTTGCTCGTTCTTTTCATCCTCAAAGCAAAATGTTCACTGTATTTGGCGTATGCAATTAGCCTATCCAAATCGATCCAGGACTGCATCGTTGGAGACTTCAAGCTCTGCGCCAAAGTCTTTGTTGCAAACTGTAGATCGAATCTTTCCTGTGCCACATACATGGCAATCCCAACCAGTGAGCGAAATT
>Ga0126342_10022904_pt1 | contig 10267 bp, 14 predicted proteins | sample Cyp1metagenome_FD_92528 | JGI IMG/M metagenome (GOLD analysis project Ga0126342, IMG submission 92528) | Coral microbial communities from Lord Howe Island, Old Settlement Bay, Australia - Cyphastrea 1 metagenome | ecosystem: Host-associated > Invertebrates > Cnidaria > Coral ... | reverse complement strand
TTACGTTGAAGACATCTAGGATATCCTGCAAAAATTGAGTTTTGTCAAAGGGACACTGCAGCATTTAGCCAAGGTAAAGTGAACACCTGGACACTTCTTCAAGCAATACATCCTCTCTAGTGGTCATGAACACATCTTCATTCACAGTTTGGGTTTTAACACGTGATAAATTATAGTGTTTGACATGCTGAAAACGGCTGTTCAAACAAAAACAGCTTTTAGCGATTTGAAAACCGCTCCATTTTGCATTTTTTAAAGCAGTTGAAACCGCTTCAAACAGCAAACACTCAATATCATCAAAAAGAACAAGTTTGATCAATTTTAAAGACGCTTTTTTTATAGCAAAAACACAGTCACAAAAAGTTAGCTAAGAAGTTATGACTTAGTAACTTAGTTATAATTATAGGTTCTAATCGAGTTATAACTCTATAGGAGCACCAAAGTAATGCTTCCTGAAGCAAAAAACTTAGATAACTTATAAGTTTTATAAGTTAAACTTAGCGAATTTAGCATTTAAATTAAATAACACCGGTTGCTAAGTTTTCTAAGTTGACTTATAAGTACTGCAAGTGCTTAAAGTGATACAACTTATTTATAACTTTCCTAAGCCAAAACCGATCACTCAGTAGGACGCAGTCCATCAAGCTCGAACAACCGAGCAAAGGACCTGAAGGGCCTTGGCCTTCGCATCATAGGTGAAAGATCATCTGGTGGTGGGACATGCCGAGCAGCTGAAAAGGTTTCGCTTGGCGCACCACAATTCACAACAATTGTGGCAGCCACCACCATCCCACGCTCATAAAGCTGAGCAAGGCACTTCCAGGATACGGCATTTTCGGTCAAATCCCCGTAATGTGAGGAAACCGCTGTGTCCATGGAAAGCACGGCAATGTCAATGCCGCGGGCTCCTGCCATGAGCTATACGCCAGTGCACATCTTGCTGTCGTCTCCGACCACTGAAAAGGTGTACTACCATGAATGTCGGTCTTGTCAACACTGAGCATAGCATAGGGGTCGCAACCTCTTGTGGCACGCAATCCCATTTGATCTTTCGAATTTCATGATGCCATTCAATTTGGTGTTGGTAATCGGTCAAAATGGTGTCAGGATCATTTTTTACGAATCTTGTTTCGGGTGGCAGCAGCCTTATCACACTTTGGTCTGTGCTGAACATCAGTGGCCAGCTCAGTCTCAGCACGAGCAATGCACTGTGTAAGGAAAGCAATGCGGTCCCGCATCTGGCAGCGAGGCATGCCTTTTGTAACTTTGTAAAAGGCCTCATCGGCAATCCCTTCCACCTCACCATCAACAAAATCCGCAATAACATCTGGCAACTCAGTTTGACCCCGTTTCAAGAGCTCATCAGCATACCAGTCATCAAGCTCATTCAGCCATGTGGAGAAATAATCAAACCAATGGTCTTCAAGCTGTCCCACTGCCAACAAGTCAAAGGAATGTTCGCAAGACTTGGCAAACCAGTTTCGGGCAGTCTGCGTAAGACCAGCATGGAGCTGGCTAGCAGCACTTTCCCTATTCAATGGCCATTGAATGTCTCCTAAGCTCTGTTCAAGTCTGCAGATCCCTTGCAGCCATTGGCTTATCTGTGTCTGCACTAGAGGTGGAAAGTGACCCAAGGGGCCCTCGCATGGTATGGCTTCAAGTCCTCGGACTCTAGTGGGAAATCCAACTCGCTCATAGATCGCAGCATATCCACTTTTCCGCAGGGCCTGATAGCACGGATTGCGTCCGGTCCTTATAGAAATGTAGGGAAGATGTTGTTGCAACTGCTGTGTGGTCCAGAAATGGACCATACACACGTGGCAAGTTGCACCAGTGAGCAGGTCATGCTCTTGTGAAAGGATGCCATGGCTTTCCTCTTATGGGCCGAATCCCTGAGCAGAGTCAAAGCATCGGCCACAAGCACAGTGATATTCCCCTCCATTGGTGAACTTACCGAAGAAGGGTGGATCGAAGGTGCCACCATGCTTTTCCAAAACTCGGAAGAATTGTCTGTGCCAACAAAAAACGTCTGACATCATGGCCTCTTGAAACATGTGTTTCTTGCCAGCTCTCTTGATCATGGCCTTCCACCCTGGTGCACCGCTTTGCCAGAAATCGATGGTGCCTGTGAGATTGTGGGTCCACTCTTCAGGAATACACTCAGGCAGAATAGTACGCAGCCAAATCAAATCAGAGAAAAGCCCGCTGATCCAGGATCGCGGCATATACTGCAACTCCATATGCAGGATATGTTGGGCAAAAGCAGGCCCATGCTGTTAAAATCTTGTGCGCAAACAATAAACGGGCCTGCGCTAATCGGATGCGCGGTTCCAAGAATTGCGATTGTGCAAAAACCTGTCCATCAGTCATCTTTTCCCAAATCGTACGGTGACCGGCATTCAAAACAGTCTGAGGAAGCTAGCTATAATTAATGTCTTCTTCAGCTGATTCAAGTGGCCCAAAGATGGGGTAGCCCATGTTCCCAGCCCAAAGTAGAGTCTCGTGCAGACTAAGGCATGAAGAAAACTTGCTTGCGCATTGCTCCAAATGCAGATGCCGCTTGTCCGATTCGGAACCTAAGTTCTTTGGCAAAGCCAAGCTTGCAAGCAAATTGGGTGCCTGGTAGGATGCCGTCACATGAAGCCACGAACAGCGAGCCAGGCTTGTAGCTCCGCCGTAGTACCATGGTCACGCTCAATCACTTCCAAAACGAGCTGATACCACATACATACTAATTCACGGACAAGGCGGTGGAATGCATTTGAAATGTCAATAAGCAGGGCACCAGTACTGCACCCTTTATGCTGCGCAATTCGGCAAAAGGTAGGGAGTGCTTGTGAGGCGAATCCAACTTGTTGGTGTTGGAATCCGCCAATTTGTCCAGCCGGTTTGATACGTTCAGCAAGGCTCACAGTTGAGGCTCTCAACAAGGCAGCAGGCGTTTGGCGACTGACGGTAAAAGCATGATGCCCCAGAAATGTTTAGCCGAAGTTGCATTAAAACTTTTCGGGACATCCTTTGTATGCAAGGGGGTTCAGCCTGCCAAGCATAGATCTTGAGAATATGGTCAAAGAAAAGCCTGGCGGTTTCCACAGGGCAAGCAGCGGCAAGCATGGAATAATCCGGATGCAATTGGGGCCTTTCCCGGCTGTGTCCTCAATCTGTTGCAAGGAAGGAAAACCTTGAAGAACACATTCAGTCTGAACACTGCCATGCTCTAGTTGGTAGCTATGACATGTATGGATGAGCTTAGCAGCTGAAACTGTGCAACCTTATTCTAGTTGTTGGAAATAGGGGTGCCATTGGTTTTCAAGCGCTTCAAGCTGTTCAGGTGGTGCTTGCATACGCCTCTGTTGGAATTTCGGCAGTGAGCGCCTAATGACCCGCCAAAGATCCTTCGCTTGTTGCGGTTGTATGAAGGAGCCAGCTTCCTTAGCAAGCTCGTGGAAGAAGGCAGCGTCGTCATGCCGCAACGTTTTGACAACTTGCCGCCCAAGCCACTGCACAGGAGACATAGCTTGAGCGATCATGGCATCTTGATGGCGGATAAGTGCCCGCAGGGGTAACCAGTGAGAGTGTCCTTCGTCTTTCGGATCATGCCAAGCCTGAAAGCAAGTTAGCAGGAGTGTACGCTTTTGAAGTGCTTGCGCTTCCCAAAGATGCTTTCTCCAGTCACGTTTGGTGAGAACAAGCTGCCAAGTATCAGGTGACATGCTTTCTTTTCTTGGCACTTTCGGTCGTTTAACGGAATGTTTGGCAAGCTGCTGCAGAAGTTGTTGCTCAAGTAAGTGTGCATGAGTATGAACATCCACTGTGAAATCAGGTGTGGTGATCGCAGTGAAAGCACCTGGATCAAAAGTCGCAACTGCAACATCTTGGAGAGCACGCCTACGGGACTGACGGCAGGGCTTACATGTCGGACTAGGTCCTTCAAATCTGACAATGGCAGCTTTATTGTCATCCTTAAGGTTGAAACATCAATATCTTGAGCCACAAAGGCTTGGCACTTGTCGTATCTCCATTGAACCAGTAGGCCTACATAATCACCTCTCTTCCAGGTCCCATTGGTATGTTGCCAAGTCCCCCATGGCTGTTCCTGACATTCGCTGAAGGTGGCTGGCAACCAGAGCCCTTGCTGCTGCAAAAAAGTACGAAAGGATTCTGACTTGCAGTTTTCAACCTCCGATTGAAAATCACCTACATCTGTGTTTGCCCAAGGAGAATCTGCTTGGGAAGGTCATACGCAAACTTAGAAGCCACAAGCGCGGCCACAATTTCAGCGTGGTAAGAGTTACCAACTTAAACGCGACTAGAAATCATTCCCGCTTGGTACCAGTTCTGCTGAGAACGAACAAAGGCGGCAACAGCAAACCTAGCATACTGTTCCATTGGGCAGAATGAACCATCCAGGTAAATACAAAGAGTGTCGCACGGCACCCCAAGCTCCCAAATTGGGAGATCGATCCACTGCCGACTGTGCGGATGGAGTTGCAGATCATCTGGGACTGTAAATGTAGGCAGGAATAGATGCAGGTCAATCCACTCAAAAGCTTGGATGGCTGGCTGCATATCCAGCTTAATCTCTGTATCGGACGTAGACTTCTTTGCACCAAGTTGTAGAAGTCCCAGTCCCTCAGTTCCTGGCACCTCCGGCTGAATGGGTGGGCACCAATTGGTCGGGATGCTTGCACGACAAACTTGCATAGTAATGCTATTTCCATCACATAAGAGTACATGTGCCCTTGTGCAAGGGCGTGCTGCTAAAACCAGAAGCGGCAATGTGTCCCGGGAATTTGGCAGTCACATTCAATAGGTAGTGGCGGTCAAGATGTCAATGTCAGCAGTTTGATCGGGCAGTGTAGCAACAAACCTGAATGGGTGGCCTCTATTGACAGCAGGGTCATAAATCGTGATAAGCGGTGAAGACCACTCAGGGAGCGGATGCTGGATGAAAATGACATGTGCGCTGATTGAGGGTTCAAGGTTCGGTGGCCCTGGCTTAACAACAACAATAGACACAGGTACATGCGGGTCCAGGAGGCCCATCCATCTACCTTTGAGTGTGGCTTCCCATTGGGTATAGTCCGCGTACAGTGTCGCCTTACAGCTATGTAAGCATCTAGGCATCCCAATCCCCGGCGCAACAAGCCATGTAAGAACCTGCAGTGCACGCGTCTCTTCCTCCCACGCAAATGCACAGTCATTCAATGCGGAGAGATCCTGCAGGTGCTCTGGCAGGCTGTTAATCGTCGAGGAAAGAATTCAGGGGCTAAAGCGGCTAAAGGGTTTAGCGCATTGCTTCGACATCCTGCAGTCTGCATCAATGTAACGAATGTAAGATCATCGATGTCCTTGATGTAAGATATTTCAATCATTTCATCAGTATCTGGCTCCCTGGGCTCCCTGGGCTCCCTGGGGCGGTTGCATCATACGAAGATACTTTCTCCAGGTTGAACATCAATCCGATCAATCCATGCATCTGCTCGCACCGGATGCCGGTTCTGGACCAAGGTACACTGGTGCGTTGTGCAAAAGACTGAGAATGAAATCTCCATTGATCGAAAAATAGAGGTTGAACTAACAAACTCGGAGGTCAACTGAGAAAGCTCCTTGGATAGTATACCCCTCCAACAAGGCAGTAAGTACAGCAACTGTTCTACCTAGAGGTGGGGCTCGCTCCAGAATGATGTGGGCTTGCTCCGGAATGATGTGGCAAGTACTACCATGCTCCCTATACTGCGGTGGGCGTGGCTTCACTGTGGATCGCAAATGGCAGTCACCGATCCATAGCGTCAAGCCAGGTTCTTCTCAAGTCATATTCGGATTACCTAGCATAAGGTGCTTAGGTCGGTGGCAGACAGGGCGGCGGTCATGGTGAACATACCAGGTGGTTACGGACAATGTAGTCGCATCATCCCAAGCATTCAAAACACCATGCGTCTGAAACAAAGCGCCTAGATCAAGACTCCAGTGAGTAGCACCATCATGTACAGGTCTTTGAGGTCTTGACTGCGGGTGGTCTGAACCCGGTAAGGAAACAGGGAAGTCACCAGGCAGTCCAAATTCAGCTGGTTTGCAATCGATGCTAGGGATTTGTGCGTCATCAGTCCGTAAGATTTTTTTGTCTGCTGCTGCATCAGGTTGAAGGCATCCACAATCTGGTCGGTGTAGATGTCAACATCTTCCAGCAGAAACCAAGACAGAAAGACGGGTTTCCATTTGAACGAAAAGTACATCATCAGGGAAATAAGTCTGTCCCGCAAACTGTATGATCACAGGACGGTGCATGTGTTCTTGCGGGACAGCAAGTCTAATCACCTCACTTCCAAGAACCTTGCCTTGAAATACATGTGCAAACTGTCTAGCATACATCCGTAACCTCCCAATCCCACAAACTGTAATTAGCACAGCAAAGGTGTTCGAAGGCAGCCCTTGTGTAAGGATGACATGTGGAGTGGGCAAGGCCTGCGGTGAGACCGCAACAAGATTGGGTAGAGCCACAGCTTAACCGGTGACGCTCTAGTGATACGATTACGCCATCTGAAAACGAAGTCAGTACGCCACATGAATGACTCGTCAGTGATGCTAGCTTCTCTTGCATCAGCACAATGGTAGGCAAATTCATTATTAAGGTACCAGACTTGCACGGTCAAAGTGGGGTGGTAGTCAGGCGGTACCAGACTTGCACGGTCAAAGTGGGGTGGTAGTCAGGCGGCTCACGTTGATGGCCTCTGCGGAAGTGCTGCTCAACCACAGGGATCCAACTTGGTCGATTGTCAGCCGTCATCTTGACATAACCACTTGCACAAGGAGAATCAGCAGGCGTCGCAAAAACATTCACAAAACTTGGTTCCGTTGGCCTGTCAAAGATTTCACTTCTGATGGCCCGTTGTAGGATACTCCGTATCTGCGAGTTTTCAAGCAAAAGCAAGTGAGGGACGTCAAGTCTGATTCCTCCACCGATAATCAAACGGAAGGCACTACCCATGAGAACATTAACCTCGTGATGTGTGCCAATAGGAATCCTACCAAACCAGAGGCTACACAAGTTCTCAAGGACATGTGGTGGACAATCCGTTTGAAGGTTCAGTCTGCCAAGCAAGCTTTGAAGGATAATGCGTCTCGGCATAACCACCGCTATGGTATAGGGACACCTTTCAGCTTCAGGGTCAGAATCGTAAACATAAACGACATTGGATCTATAATCCGGGGTCTCCCTTTCCATGACAACAATTTAGGCAAGAATCCCGGTTGAGCAATCTTCTGGGTCCGGATGTACAATAGCAAACGTCAGATCCTGCCGGTTCCTAACTTTGTCAACCCAAGTAGCTGCAAGTTGGGCTTGCCACTGCCGGAAGTCATCAGCCAACACTGTAATGCGAGATGTATGACAACGGCAAAAGTCAGAGTGATGCAGATTCCAGCTCTCAACTCTTCCAGCTCGGGTGGAGACCAAAGGATCGTCTACAGCCAAATGGGTTACTCCATCCCAAAGCACACGAATAGCTTCAGGCTGAGCCTCAATTGAATCAGGATCTATAGGCGGCGGTTCAAGCTCACTTGCAGTACGGGCTGATTCAACAGCTTGAAGGAATTCCTTAGTCAAACTATCGGAGGGATCCTTCACACAGCTCACTGCGTCATTCCTAATCAGAGAAGTGTCACCCAATTTTCTTAAACCCTTATTAAAGAACAGTTTTTCCACAAAATTGCAAAGCACTGGGCCATGAGAGGGTCCAATTCACTTTAATAGGTTTGTTCTCAGGGCTCACAATTGCAGCAAACTTTTCCAGCGCTGATCCTGGCACCAACAGAAGAAAAGCTGGCCTTTGCCAAAAGCAACCTTTTCTTTCTTTGTTTTTGTCTCTGGCTCTCTCTCTCTCTATCTCTTTCTGTCTCTTCCTTTCTCTGTCGTTTCTCTTTTTTTTCCTTTTCTCTTTCTCTTCTTCTACACGCACTATATACACATACTACAAGTACTACACATACTACAAGTACTACACGTACTACAAGTATTACAAGTACTACACATACTAAACGTACTTCAAGTGCCTTCATAAAAAAAAAATAATTAGATTTCAATTGTCGCCAATTGAAATCCTTGCTTGAGTGAACGATGGTTTTTTTTGGGGAGGAATTTTTTGAAACCCAACTTTAAAGAGAGGATATTGTTTGAGGGGGGGACCTACACAAAGCAGGAGGAAATAATAAAAATGTCACAGTTTCACTGTACCTCGAGGTGCTGAAGTGTACACGTCAACTCACTTTGAAGCGTGCGATTTTGTGGCGTTTGAACAAGGATATGGCCCTGCGACGCTGTCAAGCTACAACAGCGAACCCACTGACAATCTACATCGGAAGACACCAAAAAGACCGATTCGAACATCTTAAATATATTGAACTGTCATTGTTATTGACTTGTCCCGGACTGCAGTCCCATGTGCTGCAAAATACTGGCAGGCACTCGCTGCCGGTTTGCGACATGTTTTTTCCCTCTGCTCCCGGTTTTTGTTTTCCGAGGCAGTGCTACGCCATTTTACTTGGTATTTGCAGCATTTTGTGCCATTTCTACGGCATTTTGGAGTTCTAGGGCTGGTTGAGGCATAGTTGTTATATGGCTGGCGTAGGGTGTGTTTAGGGTTGGTTTGATGTATTTTCGGTGGGGTATAGGATTATTTAATGTTAGTGGTCTATTACGGGTTGGTTTAGGGAGGGGTATTTAAAACTTAGATCCACCACAAAGGATGCTGGCGGTCTCTGAATGAGCCAATCGCAGGACAAAGATGTGCACACGCATTTCCGCTTTCTGTGGGAGACGTACAAGGCACGGCCACAGATGTGAGAAGGCGATTAGAGCATTTGTGGATTGGCCATTCGAAATATCCAAGCACTGTTTGACATGTTTTGAACACTTGCACGGCACCATGGCGTCGAATGTGATATTTCTACGGCAATGCTGTGAAACTGCGGAGAGGATGGGACAAGCAAAAGAGATCGCCCAATGTTTCCTGAATGCGTGGCAAACGGTTCGTAGCAAAGGGCTCTTCTTGAATTCTACTTGCTCTACTTTTCTCATATATTTACTCTACTTGATTCGACTCTACTCCTCTCTTCTCTACCCTATACTCCACTAATCTCTACCCTTCTCTTCTTGAGTTTGCTCTATTCGACTCTCTCTACTCTCTTCTCTTCTACTTTATTCTACTTCGATACCAGCCGACTAGACTTAAGACTTCTGAGCTATTTTGTTCTCTACTTCAGGACCAGCCAAATTTCAAATCTGCTCTACTCCACACTACTATACTCTACTCTTCTGTACTTTTTTCTCCTCTACCCTACTTTTTCAGTTTTTCTACTTGTTTTTTACTCTACTACCCTACTCTACTCTATTTTCTATTCTACTCTGCTCTGCTGTACTTCAGGAACATGCCGACTGGACTCAAGACTTCTTGGGTAATGCTAGTGTTCACTCTCCGTAGCTCGGAGCTTCTCCACGAAAAATCTGATTTCTGAATTCGCATTCGTTGACTCGCTGTTTGAATCGCTCGCTGCTTTGTAACCAGGTGATCCTAGATGTCCTCAAGTCCAACAACCGTTTGGAGGAGGCATGATGCCATGCCAGCTGAGGGGTTGCGAAGCGCATGAAAAAAACATTGCACCGTTAAAAAGTCGAAAACTGTTGAAATCAATCGGTCGTGCTGCGACTGTTGCAATCTATATCAGTTGGCATCAGGTCTACCACGAGACTTCACGACAAGCCTTCGAGTTTTGTCGGGCCAATTCTCGACCACAGGAGCTGGAAGCTTGGGCTCGGGGGGATCGAACTCTGGAAAATGTGGACAGGACGTCGAGACAGGAAATGAAAAGGAAATGATGGGAAATGACAGGAAATTCGCAAAAAGGAATCCAAAGGGAAGGGACAGACATGGACAATGCCACAGAGAAAATCACAACGCTTAAACACCTTCGTGCTGCCTCCATTCCGGCGGAATGTACAAACAATTGATGCTCGAAAGGTTGGCATTACGACCGGTTCGCTTGCAGGGGTTGATCACCCAATAGATCAGGTTGGGCAATTTCCTGCCGAAAAGGTAATTCCTTATCTTAGACAAAAATAATTACCTATATTAGTTTATTTTTTCCTTACCTAAATTAGTTAATTTTTCTTGCCTGAACTATTTTTTTACCTAACTTTCAACGAAAGTTTGCACGCAAACTTTCAACCCCGCCTCGCAAGTTTGCATGCAAACTTTCAACCTCCCCTCGC
>Ga0126342_10022903_pt1 | contig 10268 bp, 8 predicted proteins | sample Cyp1metagenome_FD_92528 | JGI IMG/M metagenome (GOLD analysis project Ga0126342, IMG submission 92528) | Coral microbial communities from Lord Howe Island, Old Settlement Bay, Australia - Cyphastrea 1 metagenome | ecosystem: Host-associated > Invertebrates > Cnidaria > Coral ... | reverse complement strand
TCAACAACATCTTCAACAATATATTGCACTGATTGCACATCATCTTCAACAACATCTTCATCAACATCTTCAACATCATCCTCAACATCTTCTTCAACACCATCTTCAACATAATATTCAACATATTATTCAACACCATCTTCAACACCATCTCCAACATCATTGTCAACATCATCGTCAACACCATCGTCAACATCATTTTCAACATCATCTTCAACAAAATGTTCAACAACATATTCAGCAACATCTTCAACCTATTCAGCAACATCTTCAACAACATCTTCAACAACATATTCAGCAACATCTTCAAGCTATTCAGCAACATCTTCAACAATGTATTCAACAACATCTTGCACATCATCTTCAGCAATATCTTCAACAACATCTTAAACAACGTAACAACATCTTCAACAACTTATTCAACAACAGCAACAAACATTAAACAACAATACACAGTGACACAAGACAGAAAACACAATACACATATCAAACAATCCTGCACACTTGAGGCCCATGACATCTCCAGCGCTTTTCCTGACCTTACCGACGGAGCCATAAGGTAAAGGCAGCATGTGTCGCGTGCGAGAAAGTAAACAAACACAAAAAATGCAAATATCATCCGAAACAAAAATGAAGGACGACCAAAACGACTTTGCATTTCCCAGGCAAATTGTGATTGTTCTTGCGTGTATTCTATTGACTGAATGGGTGAAGATTTTTTGCACATCATTCCGCATCCTCTTGGCAGCGTGCCGAAGTGGAAGTTTCACCTAGGGGGGGCATGCTCCACAGCAGTTTCTCTCTTTTTAAGTTTTGCTGTCTTGGCACTGCTTCACTGGCTTCAGCTTGTGTTTGGGTAATGTATGATCATGTTTTGTTGGTGTCTTTCAGGTCCCTTCTCTAGTTCGAGAAACTCACAGAAAAGTTTTGTGTGCGTAAGATTCATCATGTTGGTATAGGGATGTTCTGACCGTATATTTATATATGTATCTACCTACTTTGACAGGGGGAAAGGTGGTAGTTTGCTACCCCGGATTGCTTTCCGTGCTTTGCCGCACTGGTTTGAAGACTTCAAACCGAATGGGAGGTGGCCTTGGTGGCCTTGTGCTCACCTACCGTCGACCAGATTTTATTGTTCTAGGCACAGACATATAGAAAACACTCGATGCCTTAGCAAAAGGGCCGCAACATTTTGATAGGCTTGGAGCTTGCTGCGAAATATGGCTAAATTGTTCGCGTGCACTTAGTTCATGTCTCCGCAATGTCCAGGACCTCAAAACTTTTCACTGTGATGATGCAGCATCTCAAAGTTTGCAGCTCATTCAACGATGTTCAACCATGTTTCCAACTTGTTCTCGTATGTTCAATTATGTACAATTTCAATTTCAGCATGCATGTCAAGGCCACCGAACAGGACTCTGAAATTCAATGCCGCAAACACGCTGGACCACACAAGACCAAGGAACTTTCACAGTCATGAAGCGATATGAAAAGCAAGTTGTGTTGGAACGCATATTGACAAGCAATCATAGGCAACAAAACTTACAGTTGGGCTGGTTGGTTGCACCAGTTGGATATGTTGTTGTTTTTTTGTTGTTTTTTGTTGTTTGCACTTTGTTGTTTTTTCATCAGTTTTATGTTCGAGCTGAGAATCAGTTTGGCTGTGAGACACACTGCGTTCGTCGTGATTCGAAGTCTCAACAGCTGTACACTGTACAACCAGCCGGGCTAAGCGGATGGCAAACCATGAAACTAAACATACAAAACATACAAAACATACAAAACATATTGCAAAACATTTTGCTACGACTTTGCAAAGCATTTCAATGTTGTTCCATTTACAGCTTAATGTGCTGAGCAAACACGCCTTCCGCAAGACTGCAAGACTAGTTGAGTCCTCACTAGTCAAGACTAGTGTCTCACTTGAGTACACTCAATTGTTGCACTATGTTGCGCTATTTCACACTCACTTGTCGTTGCACGCCGCATTGTTCACAACCTCTGAGTTCTTCGAATTTTACATGAAGTCATCATCGCTGTCTGAGCCTGCCACGTCAGGTTCCAACATGTCAAACTCCAACTGGTATCTCATGAGCCCACCAATACCACCGAAGCCTTTCACAAATTGGTTTCCCTCCTGCGACCGGTCAGAGATGAATTCGAGTTTTGTTCCAAAGTTCTTGTAGTTCACCACTATCCAGTCCAAGAAAGCTTCATTCTCGGTGACATTGAGTTCAACATTGGTGTCTTTGTCAACATAGAGCTTGGGATCCTTTTCCTGTTCTGGTGTCACAAACTTCACCTCCTCTGTGTCAGTGTGAGGATTGCGAATCACAAGTCTTTTGATCTCAAGCTGCTCCCAAATGATGAGAGTTTCTACTGCTCCAGCTTCTAAACCTTGCATCGTGTCGTGGATGCCAAAGCAGTACTTGCCAGAGTCTGTGGCAACTTCATCCAAGAATTTGGTCACAAGTTTTTTTTCCTGCACAAATTTCACGTTTTTCAACGTCTCAGCAGACAATTCAATTGCCTGGTTGAATCCAGCCTCACCCCCATAGCTAATATCAAGCAGTGGAGGGATTACGATGGCTGCGAGTCTCTGGTCAAACAAGTCTGTGTTGGTGGTCAAGTCCTGCTTAAACTCAGCCGAACCAGCCACAATAAGGCCCTTGATGTTTGGAGTCTCTCCATTTGGGATGAACATCTGTGTTGCGGTCTCTCCAACTTTGCGCACGTAGTTGTGACGCTTCTCCAGTCGCAACCGGGCAAAACGCAAAGCAGACTGTCCTCCACGGCCATGCTTCTTGGGCAGCTCGACGGTGAATTTGTGCAAGATTTCACGGTGATTGCCCTGCACGGTGCCAAAGAGACTGCCATTTCCATCCATGATCAAAAAACCAAACTTGTCATCATCCTCCATGAGCTCTGCTAGAGGCTCTGTGTGAAACTTGCTGTCACACAAATACATCGAAGTGTTGATCGGTTTGAAGGGCTCAAAATCAATGGTCAATTTTTTCTCCTTGTTGTCCTGGAGTCCAAACAATCCAAGAATCCAAACTGTGTTACACCGGCAAGAGTGTGTGTGTGTGAGTGTGTGAAACGTTTGAATAGACTTAAAACTTCACTCGCGGTTCATCTATATATTATATTATATTATATTATATTATATTATACTATATTATATTATATTATACCAGGGTCCCGGGGGGGTCGGTGGCCAACGAAGACACCCCCCGGGACCCGTGAAAACGTACCTCCTTCCATTGGCCCTGGACGGCAACCCCTCAAGTGGGGGCTGTAGCTGGGCACTGCGGTGACAGTCCCTGGGCGCCGTCGTGCGCAGCTGGGATGTCACCATATATATATATTTATTTATATTTATTTATTTATTTATTTATTTCTAAATCTAATCTAATTGCATGTGAAGGGATTCAGTTCCTGACGGATCGATATAAAGATCCTTTCTTGTCTAGTGTCCATGGTGGCTCCGACATGGTGCCATGGGCCCATTGGAGGGAGTTGTGGGTGAATGTTGACCGGCTGGATGTCTGAATTGGCAATTTTCAATTAGTAATTCGTTTAGATAATGTGAAACAGTCGGCCTTTCGGTTCTTCACCACTTTCTGTTGTCCCGCTGTCCTTATATGAACCTCTGGACATTGCACTCCTTCTGTGTGAAGCCGTTCCGAACAACCACAAACCTCCTTTTCTGCCGCAGTTCGGGTTGTCTCACAACAGCATGCTGCATCAATGACCTTACAGGCAGGCCCACGTTTTCCAGGTGTGGTTCTCTTTCTCTTGATGGTTGTCTGGTGAGGTAAAACATGTTGTGCACTTAATTCGTTTGAACTTGAACAGCCATTTATGCCCATGCGGCCTGACTTGAACGCTGTCCCCTCTGAGGGAGTAACTGTCTGAATTTGTACAGCTTATAGGAACTGAATCCTTTCTTAATTGTTGTTTTCTTTTGTCTCATCAGCTAGGCCCCCATTTGGTCCCCTATTTCATGCGTTCCTCCCTCCCGAGGTAGGTTGGTTTCTGTGCGTGCTGAGGTTGGTGTAGGTTTTCGGTGTGTCAGGTTGGTTCAGGCGCTTCCGTCTTCCCCCCCCCTCCGCTGGTCTTGGTCCGTGTCCGTCGGCCTCCGCTTTTTTCTTCCCTTGCCTTTTCAGGGTTCGCCCGCTCCGGGCTAGGTGTGTTGGTGTGTGTTTGCTCTGTCCCTCTTCTTTTGCGTTCCCCTCCTCAGTCCTGGTTAAGTAACCTTTCACCCCATCTTCATTTCATCTCACCTTCGTTCCCCTTTCATCCTCACTTTCACCTCATTTGCACAAACACCACCCTGCCAAAGGCAGGGGGTGTGTGTGTGTGTGAAACGTCTGAATAAATAGACGTAAAACTTCACTCGCGGTTCATCTATATATATTAGATTACATTATAATACATTAAAGCAGGGGGCCACCGGGATCCCGGTCGTGCGCAGCTGGGATGTCAACATATGTATATATATATTATAATCTAATCTAATTGCATGTGATGGGATTCAGTTCCCGACGGATCGATGATATAAAGACACTTTCTTGTCCAGTGTGTGCGTGTGAGGATAATGTATGATAAATGTTGAAGATGAAGATGATGAAGAAGATGATAATGATGATGACGACGACGAAGAGGATGATGATGATGATGATGATGATGATGTTGAGGATGATGAGGTGCAGGATGATGTGGTGGATGATGTGGAGGGTGAGGTTGAGGATGATGATGCTGAGGGGGATGAGGATGAGGATGAGAATGCGAAAGATGAGGTGGAGGATGATGATGTTAAGGGGGAAGTTGATGATGTTGAGGATGATAATGTTCTGGAGGAGGAGGCTGAAAAGGATGATGAAGTCGCGGAAGAAGAGGTGGAGGATGATGATGTTGCGGCAGATGAGGTGGAGGAGGATGTTGGGCACAATGATGTCAAGGGGGAAAACATGATGATGTAAAGAATGATGATGTTGAGGAGGAAGATGATGATAATGAGGATGATGATGATGTGGGGGAGGAGGACCGATCCCAAAACCGTGACACGCGTTTTGTGCGAGCCTGCGCAGTCGAAATGCGCATGGACATGTCACAAGAACCATTTTACGTAGAAATTTACAAGTAAAACGCGGGAACCCAGAGTGAGCAACCTGATCAAGCAGCGGCCGTAACTCCTACCGTAAAAAACCCAGTGTGGACACATTGATTGGAGTTGTGTTGCTTGGATCATCAAACCCCAATGTGGCAGACCTGTCACGAGTGTTTCACCGATTGCCCATCTGCGTGCCAAACTTATGCAATTTAGAGATCCTCACAAAATGATATCATGAATAATATCTGACAAGCACAGACTTTTTTCAATCTTTCTTCAAACTTCGCGGAGGCTTTCTAGTTCGCGTGTCACATGCGTCACCCCATGTGTCCTAACCCGTCTAAACAGCTCTAAACGTATGATATGTCCGCTGGTCTGTCCTCTGTGAGAACCTCACCGCAAAAGATGATGAGGCCATTGGGTGGAGTGCGGTTGTACTTCTTCAAGCGCTGCTGGGTACTCGTGATGGCGGACAAAACGGACAGCCTGTTGACACGGGACTTGATGCATGATGCCGTGCCATACTCTTCGGTCAGCATCTTGTTGGTCAAGTTGATATCCTGTTTGGCGTTGAGAATCAAAGTGATCGCTGAGGTGCCATTGCCTCGAGCAGCATCCAACATCTTCACCAACCGCTTCACCTTCCACTGCTCAATCTGTCTATCTTCATCCGACATGACTGGACTGCGAGACTACCCGGACCTCCCGGACTACTCGGAGCCGGAGCAAGTCACAGCTCCTGGTCCTCACTGTCCTAGCACTAGCGGCTTCGTGTAGTCACAGCTCTGCGATTTGAGCCCCTTTCAGTTTCAGTCATGGTGACAAGAGATGACACTGAAATACACTGAACACTTCAAGAGTTTGCACTGAAAGACTCTGGCATGCGGCTGCATTTGCGCTAACGCAAATCAGGTTCGACAACCGCGCGCAACAACTTTGCGCATAGGAAATCAAGGACTCATACGTCTGCCATGCTACTTCCTCACACGGCCAGTGCCCGGATTACGCGGTCTTGCGCAGGAGTCTTGCTGCCCCGATTCTTCTTGCTGTTGCCATGCTGCTGTCGTGGCCATATAACTTACAACTTTGCATGGGAGCTCAGAATGACGTTTGCCGCTTCGCCCTGGAAAGCGTCTTACACCCGTACGCCCGTGCGCTCGGCCGCGCAAAATATCCAACGCCGCAAGATGTCAATTTCAAAGGTTCCAAAAAGAATCAGAACATGTCAGAACTTTACGAAGACTTGAACGCATAATGCGAATAAGAATATTCATCGAAATATATCAAAACAAAACGGTTTTTGAATGTGCAGAGAATTTCGAGCGGTCAGTTTCGAATAATTTTGAAACTATCTGAAAGACTCTGGAAAGTGCCTTGATATGTTTGGATCTTGAAAGTGTTTCCGGGGAACCCGACGGTGCTGTCATTTCGGCTGCCGCAGACAGGAGGTTCATGGCCTTAGTGCTTCAAAAGAGAGAAAGATAGAGAGAGGGCTAAAATTGAAAACGATGAAGAACAGCAAATAAAGGAGAGGAAGAAACACATGATAAGAAACGTGTATGATGAAGAGAACAGATTTAGAGCGAAGAGAAAGTTCAAAAGCCGCATTAAAACCAGGGCCATAAGAGACAAAGATAAAGAAAACTTAAGAAAGAAGGAACAACGAGAAGATGGAAAGAAAGGCACTGAAAGAGTCATGAAGACTGGAAGAATATAAAGAGAGAAGATAACCACTTCAGAAACTCAGAGAACAACTATATCAAAATAAGGTTGCCCAAGAGAAAATGAGCGGAACCAAAAGCGCAAGAAAAGGACACAAGTCAAGGATTTCACACGTATGATGCTGATGTGCCCTTGCAACTTTGCACACAAAAGCTTCTTTTTGTATCTTGAAAATTTAATGCTAGTGTGTAAATGATGTATGTGTACATATATATATATATATATTGTGAAAGCAGGGCCAGTTCACATGTGCTTAAGCTGTTTACCTCATAATCCAAGGGTCATCAGATGACTCGCCAATCTCCGCAGCCTCTGGGCTGGAGGGAGGGATTCGCTTGAGCAATAGCGCTATCAGTGACGCTTAGCAGTGGTGGCTGTGGGACAGCTACGGTGCGTTGGACTGATTGCAGGTTCGTGGCTTCGCAGTGGCAAAACAAGGTGTTGCAGCAGTTGGGCAGGGATTCAACTTGGTGGAGAACTTTAAAGGTATCAATACCAGTGTCAATCCGACATTGGTAGCGGAGCTCCTGGCGATCGAGAGCTTCCGAATCCATGTCGGAATCATCTGGAGGACAGACTGGAACTGATGGGGGTGGTGCCATCTCGAATCAGCTTGCGTTGTTAGTGCCTTCATTTGATCCTGCAAGTGACAATGTGGACATTTGGTCCAGTAAGGTTCATCTACTGCTTGAAGCATGGCCCCAGACCAAAATCCTAGAGCTTATCACTCGGTTGATCCTCAACACGAAGGGATCGGCCTACCAAAAGCTCCATCTGCATCAGAAAGATCTACTGGTGAATGACCGCAAAGGGGTGCAGAAGTTGGTTGAACTGGTTGGTGGAACCTGGGGACAGGTACCTCTGGAGCATCGTTTCGAGCGAGCTTGTGGAGAAAGCCTTGTACAGGCGCCAGCAGAAAGCCGATGAAACAGGTGACAGTTTCATCGCACGGGTTGATGTAGTGTGGACGGAATTGCTGACAAAAGACATCAACATGGAACAGATCATGGCCTACGTGCTGCTTCGCGGCAGTCGCCTTTCAGCAGAAGGACAAAAAGAGTGTTCTGGTAGAGTCAGGTGCTGAGACAGCTGGACAGAAACTGGAATGGAAGAAAGTGGTGGCAGCCATTCAAATGCTAGGATCGGTTTTCTTTCAAGAATACACAGATGCCAAACGTGAGAAGAATATGAAAACCTATGATCACCTTGCTTTCAACGTGGATGAAGTTGAAGATGATGAAGAACATGATACCTACTGGGCTATGGATGATGCACTAGATGATGAAACACTAGCTCAACTGGTAAATGACAATGATGAAGATGCCGCCATGGTTGTCCAATTCGAGGACGCAGTGTCTGAGGCTGTGCAAAATGACAGTGACCTTGCTGCATATTTTTCCTCTTATCAAGATGCTCGACGCAGATTGACAGAGCGTGCCAAATTCAGAGGATTCTGGCCTGTGAGAAAAGTAAGAAGGGTTTTGGAAAAGGCAGTGGAAAAGGCAAGTCCCTGGCACAGAGAATTGCCAACTCGTCATGCAAACTGTGCGGGAAAAAGGGTCACTGGAAGGCTGAATGTAGCCTTCGCCAATCGACCTCATCCACTGCACCATCGAGTGATGGATCCACTGTTCCGATTTCCATGGCCGTCGTTGACTAAGAGCCTCATGAGATCCCACCAGAGATCTTCCACTTGCCTGAGATGAAACTCCCAGCGCCTTTGTCCACATGTGCAGCCGCATGTTTTGGGGTTGTAACGGGAGATAAACCGGGTGATAATGGAAATAAGTATAAGGGAAACAAATGGGGATTTAAGTCACATGTCATGGCACGCATCCGAACGGCCATCAGGAATGAACTGTGCATCCGAGCCAACCACAATGATGCTGTGAAGCCGAAATCCCATAGTGCAGAGTGTCCCTCAATGTCTCACCAGCATGCCATGTCAAGTCACCCGGCGTCCAGCGTGATATCTCATGACATTCACTTTGCATCGTCAGGTACTTGTGGAATTGTTGATCTAGGTGCTTCGCAAACCGTGATTGGAAGCCAACAGATGACGGAACTTTTGCAGGGTCTTCCAGAACAGATCCGAAAGCGAGCGCATCGAGCACCATGCCAGTTGGTGTTTCGATTTGGTAATCACCAGACGCTCACGAGCAAACATGCACTGGTACCCCCACTCCAAAAGGGATGGTTCCGCATTGCAGTAGTTCCAGGCTCTATCTTCACATCTGCTCATCTTCACATCTTCTCATCCTCGCATCTGCTCATCTTCACATCTTCTCATCTTCACATCTGCTCATCTTCACATCTGCTCATCTTCACATTTTCACATCTTCACATTTGCTCATCTTCACATCTGCTCATCTTCACAACTTCACATCTGCTCATCTTCACATCTTCACATCTGCTCATCTTCACATCTGCTCATCTTCACATCTTCATATCTTCTCATTTTCACATCTGCTCATCTTCACATTTGCTCATCTTCACATCTGCTCATCTTCACAACTTCTCATCTACACATCTGCTCATCTTCACATCTTCACATTTTCACATCTGCTCATCTTCACATCTTCACATCTTCTCACTTCACATCTTCTCACTTCACATCTTCTCATCTTCACATCTTCTCATCTTCTCATCTTCACATCTTCACATCTTCACATCTTCTCATCTTCACATCTTCTGCTCATCTTCACATCTTCACATCTTCACATCTTCACATCTGCTCATCTTCATATCTTCTCATCTTCACGTCTTCACATCCTCACACCTTCACATCTTCTCCTCTTGCCCTCTTGCCCTCTTGCCCTCTTGCCTTCTTGCCCTCTTGCCTTCTTGCCCTCTTGCCCTCTTGCCCTCTCCTACTTTTCTATTTCTCTTCTGAAGGCGGGGGCAGGGGCAGTGCCAACGGGACGGCACGAAACGCAACCCTTTCGCACGAAACGAGGTTCGATCGCCAAAAACTGCCCAAAAGCTCTGGTTGGGCTAATTCCTGCCTATTAGGTTATTTTAGTTTTTAAGGTTAAATTCTATCTATTAGGTTATTTCACGTTCTGTCTTTTAGGTTGTTTGCCTGTTTGCCTAAATAGTTTATTTAGCCAAATAACCTAAAAACTGTCTTGTTTGAGACTTTGTTTTTCTTTCACCAAACTATATTTTCAACAGTTTAAACTAAAGACACAGTCTTCTTCCATATTTGTTTCCTTTGGAGTTTTTGAATTACATGTTTTTTTGGCAAATAGTTTTTCAAATGTTTCTTCATTGCTTTGTGAGTGATGTATGTCGCTTTCTTTTGATATATGCGGGTCTGAAGTGATTTTTTGTGCTAAAGTGAAGCCTTTTGTGCTAAAGTGAATCTGTAAATTTCAGTCGGATATGTTTTAGATGGGGCAAGCCAACACAGCATGGAAGCAACAAAAAC
>Ga0126342_10022902_pt1 | contig 10268 bp, 7 predicted proteins | sample Cyp1metagenome_FD_92528 | JGI IMG/M metagenome (GOLD analysis project Ga0126342, IMG submission 92528) | Coral microbial communities from Lord Howe Island, Old Settlement Bay, Australia - Cyphastrea 1 metagenome | ecosystem: Host-associated > Invertebrates > Cnidaria > Coral ... | reverse complement strand
GATGATGATGATGATAATGATTCTAATACTGACAGATGATGATGATGATGATAATGATTCTAATACTGACAGATGATGATGATGATAATGATTCTAATACTGACAGATGATGATGATGATGATCATCATCATCATCATCATCATCAGGGACTAACAGATCCATTCTAAACCCCTGTGATATCCCACTGTTATTTTTTTTTTGCTCCAGGCTCACCTTATGGTCAGCGGCTCCGGATGCCTTAGCGCAGGCGAGCTGATGGGGGATGCTTTTCTTGATCTGATGGAATGAAGCCGAAACTGGACCCGCCAACAGGACTTGAGAACAAAGATCTGGGTAACATCTGGTTATTTAACATAGCCATGGAAAATGACCCATTTATAGATGGTTTACCTATTAAACATGGTGATTTTCCATGGCTACGTTAAATAACCAGATGGGAAATTATAACGACCTCACTCTCCCGAACCCTGGAATCATGGCTAAGGGAAAGCATCTTCAAATGGCCTTATTTCAGGTTAGTGAAATATCATAATTTAGCCAGAAAGATGATGTTTACTGAGTTTACTGTACAGTAGTGCTTACAGATGCTGTTGATCGCTGAAGGGGTTGATCTCACCAGATACCGTTGAACCACATGAGCGGCCTCCACTTTTAGACACAGCCATTGGTTAGACAGTCTCCTGGTGTCCTCGTTTTATGGCGGTTGGCTGAGTCGATATCTTGTTATTTTGCAGCCAGGCAGCCAGGCAGCTCAGATATGATTGTCTCTGTGATTTATCATTTGAGTTGGGGATCAGATGGGATGACTATCCTTTTGAGATCTCAAATGAGCTTGGGCATGTGATGGTAGCAGGAGAGTCCCCCACTAGAAAACGGAAAAGTTGTCCGGGAGGTTGCCCGTATCTTTCCTGTGCTCGCAGTGATCTTGCTCACAGTGATTCTGTGCGTGTCCCTTGGACTGGAAAGACAGGGGACTAGTTCTGATTTTATCTGCAGAGTTCCCAAGTGGGATACATTGAAAGTGCTAATGCACAATGCACGTGCTTCAATTGTGTTGATGGTTTGATGCCATTTCCAATCCCCAGAATAGCTGTGCTTCTCTCATAAGATTCTTTTGCCAAATTTATCTTGAGAAGCTGAATTGATCTGTTGATTACCCTCTGGTAAATTAACAGTTGGACCCTGAAAATAGCCTAGTTTTAATGCTTTCACTAATCTTCCAACCCCGATGACGAACACCAGGGTCCAACTGTTAATTTACCAGAGGGTAATCAACAGATTGGTGCATGTCGAGAGCAGGATCATCGTCGACATGGCACACCATGGCACTGTTTAGCCGTTGAGAAAATGATGTTTGCCCCATGTTTGCTTGGTAAATTTCTCGATTTTGGTCATGCTGTTGTCTCAACATCCCCATCCTATATAAGTCCTTCTGTTGTCATCATTAGACTGGCAACATTGTGTTTTATGATGTTTTTTTTTGTATGTTTAATTCGCATTTACATATATACATGTACCCTCTGGTAATTTAACATAGCTATTGAAAATGACAATTTATAGTGGATTTTCCCATTAAAAATGGTGATTTTCAGTAGCTATGTTAGTTTACCAGAGGGTACATGTTCCTATCAGTGTTCATCATGGTCATCCTGTTTTCCATGGCTGAGGTCTCCCATTTTGATCCTTGCTGGCCTGGGGGCTTCCAGGGTTGGGACCCCGGCCCCAAGCTGCTGAGGATTCCATTGAAAACCAGATTGGTAGTTGGTGCTAGTTGGGTCTAGGCATATTGGGTCTAGGCATACATCTTCATAATATGTATATATATAATATATAATAATATATAGATATATACATTTAGAATCATATAGATGTAGAATCTTATAGAAACCTATATATATATATATATTTAGAATCATAGATGTAGAATCATATAGAGTCATATAAATATATACATTTAGAATCATATAGATTTAGAATCATATAGAATCATATAAATATGTACATTTAGAATCATATAGATGTAGAATCATGTATAATATTATAAATATATATATATATACATTTAGAATCATATAGATGTAGAGACAAGAAGTATATATTCTTCGGATGTCTCCAGGTGTGGCGACAAGCGATGATGGCCTACATCGGTGCCATCACAGGTGCGAACGTGGGTCAAAGAAACGCTGGGATTTATGATGATTTATAGATGTTCATCCACCCTAAATTCAGAGATTGTCATTTGGGGCGGCGAATATTTGGGTGTTAAATGGTAGGCTTGTTCAAACATCAGTTGTTTTTTTCAAAAAAGAGATCTCATGATTTCATAGCTTTGGATCCAACCCAAACGGTTGGCCTGCAAAAATCTGGTTGACATTATTCATGGCTGGTTGGTGGTTTCAAACATGAATTTTATGTTCCATTTCATTTATGGGTTTTTCATAATCCCAACTATATATAACTATATGGGATGGCATCCGAAACCCATTGACTTTCACTCCATCATTTTTCAGAGGGGTGGGTCATCCACCAAGCAGTTCTTCATGGGATACTGGGATCTGCCTCCTGGTCAAGTTGCGATCGGTGTCTGACCACATGGTCGTCCATGCCATCCCTTTTTTGAGCAAATCCCATGGGATGGATTGCGAAATCCAGCAATTTTTACAAAACTCTGGTGATTCCTATGAAACTTATGAAAATCATGGGAGTAGTAGGATAAACCATGATAAACCCTCCTATGAAACTTATGAAACCCTGAAAATCATGGGAGTAGTATAGGATTAAAAAAAAAAACAGATCTACCAACTGGTGCAGGAGTTTGCAACCATCCACCGTATGAACATGGATTGGTGACCGCCAAGAAGTGGATCATATGTGACCATACTGCGATATATTTCATTGCCCATTGATCTATCCTGTTCTTCGGCCATTGATCTCCGTGGTCTACATGGAGCATGTTTTTGGCAAAGGTATTTGAGATTTAAAATTAGAATTACGATAATTTTGTCATTGTTGGTACTAAGTTCTCTTGTTTGTTGCTGGTGAACTGTGAATTGTCGCCGTCATTGGCTGCACTATTGTGTGAAGCGTCTAGAGAGGCTCACATCTAGGAACAAATCCTATCCTCTCACTCTATCCCCAAGACAACCCCCACTAAGGCAGACGGGCCTCGTACCTTCATTCGAGTTACATTCCCCAAAGTCAGGTAACTCGTGTCCGATGTGAGACAAACTCGCCCCACTTGGCAATTGTCTGAAGAATTGTGGAGTATGCCATACACAGTACATCTCCATGGCTTCAACAATCATACTGTAATTGAACCATTACAAATACCATACGTTGATACGTTATTATGGGGATTGCAATATCTGGATCTATCTGCTTTAATGGGGATTATAATAAGCCATTATAGGGATAACTATACTAATCAGCCAGTATAACGGGATGGGATAGGGCTATTTTTCATGGCTCAATTGATGGTCTATTCTCGTTCTATCCCAGTCTATCAGTACTCCATAGGCTGGAACCGGCGCTTCGGCGGCCCCGCCTGCAGCTTTCCAGAGCTTCGAACGCCACAGGCTGGACGTTTAAACACGAGATGGGGTAGGTATTGGACGAGAATTTCAGCAGAAAAAAAAAACGAGGATTTACTGCAGAGCTTGTAATTTGTAACACGGAAACTCGAAAAATAAGGTCCCGAAAGATTATTTTCCGATTCGATAGGGCAATTTTTGGGGTTCCATGTTAAATTTTGGAGGGTCCAACTGCCAGAAAATGGTCATCCAACCTGAAAAAAGGGGAAAGCAAACAAAAATATGGAGAGATCAGCAACACAACGGAAGACTAACCAGCAAAACCTGAAAAGAAAAGAATTTTTGCCCAGAACATGGATTTGTCCAATAAAAATGGGAGTTGAACAACTGACATGGGGCTCTAGGAAGACTAGCTGGGATCAAAACTACTAAGAATCATTAGGATTTAGCAATATCCAACCCACATTTCACCAAGATATCTCACTGAAACTACCAGGGCTCCCTCATCACCTGATATCATATATTCTTGTATGACATGGTGTGTTTTTGTTGCTTAACGATGAGCTGGGATTCGCTGACTGATCTTTCAGGGGATCATGGTGCTAATTAATGCTAAATCCTCCATGTTTTTCTGTCCCCCATTTGACTTCTTCATGTCCTATTCTGTTCTGTTTTGAAGAAACAGAGGGTTGCCAACTGTTGCAAGCTAGCAAAAGCTAGCAGCTTGGTGCATCCGTTAGAGTCGGTGGATGTAGCTTTGAGGGCAGATGTACAAAACAAAATAAGCAAAACCACATATTTACGGCTTGCAACTGTCAGAAATGTGGATGTAGCCATGATGTAGCCAAGAAATATGAGCAGGAGAACAGCACTGTGTGCAGCGTTGATCTAAAGATGTTTGCTTCATCGTCATTAGCACCGTAGTTAGCGTAGTCCAGTGATGATTTGGTGAAAGACATGGCTAACGGATGAACATTATGAACAATAGGTACGGTGTGTTTTTTGTTTCCTGTTTGGAATTTGAATGACAAAAAACGCCGGAAATCACCACTGATTTTTTTCGTGACTGAAAATTGCGATCATCCATCCAAGCTCTAATCCATTCCAATGCTAACAAATATGTTCTCGAATCCAATACATATGTTCATTATTGTTCATTGCTAATCCATTCCAATCTTGATAATGTCATTTAGGCATATGTCAGTGCTTTGAAAAAAAATATCTGATTGGTGGTTTGGAATTTGGAACATGTTTTATGACTTTCCATATATTGGGAATGTTATCATCCCAACTGACTTTCACTCCATCATTTTTCAGAGGGGTAGGGTTAAAACCACCAACCATCATATATCATATATCCTAATAAATCCCATTAAATCCCATGAAAATCATGATTTTCCCCATTGATAGTTGTTAGTTCACAATAATGAATAATCATTGCTCCAATAAATATGGTCGCGATTTCTCTCCATAGGAATGACGGGCTCCGCCTCGCCGCCCAGGATGACGAGTTGGAAGTCAGCCGATCCATCAAGGCTACCCGAAGTCGATGGTTTCGAAACACACATCCCATGGTTTTCTCGGTGTTTCAGAAAGGAATCCAAAAAGATTGTTACCTTAAGTGGTGATTCGGACTTCGCAAAAAAAACCACAGTTTTTCACATCCACCAACAAAAAACTATAAATGGAGGTGTTCACGGGACAATCAACTATACCCTCTGGTTATTTAACATAGCCATGGAAAGATGGAAAGATACACCATTTTTAATAGGTCAACCATCTATTTCGATTAGGGCCATTTCCCATGGGTAAATGGTGGGATTTTACTCTGATTTTCTCTCCCCAGGTCCTCCGAAAAAAACCATGGCCCATGGCTTTTAGGTGCTGGGCTGGCCTTTCAACCGAGTCCACCTCGACGCCGAGCGGAGCCGCTGCCATGCTTTTTGTTGGTGGCACGGCCAGTTGATGGAATCCCATGGAAATCTCCGAAAAAAACCATGAAAAAACCATGGTGATTAATGGTGATTAATGGTGATTAATGGTGATTTACCAAAAAAAAAACATGAAAAAATGGAATGATTGGTGTTTTTTATGACTAGAAATTGGGGTTTACCCAACCTGGTTATGACATGACATTCACAGTTTGCCATGGAAAGATCCACCATGCTATCAAGAACGGTAAACCATGCTATTAATAGGTAACAATATATAAATATACGGTATTATACAGTAGATACCCTCTGGTTATGACATTCACAGTTTGCCATGGTTAAGCCATGGCCCATAGAAATAGATGGTTTACCTACTAAAAATGGGTGGATCTTTCCATGTCTGTGTTAAATAACCAGATGGTATCCAGATGGTAACATATGTTAAAATCGATGTGTGCTTAATAACTATATGTCATGTGTTATATGTGTTCATGTCCATCGCTTCGTGTTGTTTCTCTCCTCGTGATTCTTCATCAATGGTTACATGTTCCCTCCGATTTTGAGCCATCAAAATATGGGATGGTAAGGGGAAGGCCATAGCTAATATAGCTAATATAGCTGGCCGTATGATTAGGCCTGCGATTTTCAGGGTGAATTAGCTCATAGAATATCTATACAGTCATAGAGTTGTTCGATCCTAGTGGTGGCTCCGTGGCAGTTCCCCTCAGCTCGCCACTTGTTTAAAGCATGGATATGCATGGATAAACCCTCGAGGTGTTTTCCAATCTTATAGCATTAATACATATAATGTCCCTATTTCTGACGGAATGCTTCATATCATCATGATACCATGTCGGATTCCGGACACAACGCCCACATCATTCTATGATATTCTATGTTATATATATAAACTATATTTTTTTTTAAAAAAATAACACTGGAAAACCCCCCCAAAAAAAATGAAACAAAACCGACCCACCCCATCAATTTCCCTGGGTCTGAATTATTTCAAAAACAATAAAACAAAAGAGGCCCACCACACTAATCAGGATACAACATTAATCATATATATATACATATATATGCACACATGTGTGCCCTCATGATGAACTTTAGAATATCCCATTGTCTATATTATCTATATCTTATCTAAAATTTATATCCCCAGAAACATCATATTGAATAAAGAACCTCATAAATATCAGACGTATCACAACAAGCTCCACTATCATATTGGGGATGAAAATCAAAAATCATGGTAACATAGTTTCCCTATTCCTGACAGTAATTGGTTTGTTTTTTTTAATATTCATGTCAGATTGTGGATATTAATACCCACATCATCATATCCCATAATATCAGCCATCCCATGGTTTTAATATATGCACACCATGATCTATAATAATATCAAATATCATACTGGGGATGCATATTAAGTTATCTTGGTATATATTGAAAAGAAATCCATGTAACGTTCATCATTACAGATATATTATGCATATCAACTTTCATAATTGGAGAATGTGATCATCATGAATATCAACTATATCAAAATTAATTTTTCGGTTTCCTCAAATCGATGTATGTAACCCCCAATCATCCAAAACTAGACCTAAAAATTAGTATCCCATGACGGATCCATGTAATTATGCTATATATGGTGTGCCATGGATCCCATCAATATACCCCCAGTCATGTTAGCATTAATCTACCAGCCCCATGGATCCTACAAGGTGGTGCCCCATAGTTAGCTAAGTTGGTTTATAACTCCAATAACTATGGTTTAGGGTAGATATATCTATAGTTAATGGGGTTGATAAACCACGTTATAACTGGGGGGGCACCAACTTGTATGGGTATTGAAACACTAATTGGTGACTTGCGACATGTCAGGTCCACTGGCCTCACCGAAAGCCCCGGTGCTCCGAAAAAGCCGGTGCTGACCGGACCCACCGAGGCCGGGGAGCGACATGGAAGGAACGACCAGAGTTGGATAAAGCACCAGTTCTGGCACGTTTACAATGGAAATATGTCACATGGAATACATGGATTTAACATGATTTAACACAGTCAGCATGGATTTTGTTCAATTTGTTCAAGTTCTTCTATTTTTGTGATGTTTTGACTAGATATGTCAAATGTTATAACTATCCCGTAGGATCCATGTATGGTATATATTCTAACATAGAGGGGATATATTGATGGGATCCATGTTACCATATATAGCAGCACCATGGATCCTATGGGTATAGTGTTAACCATCAGCATGAGTGCAATGTGGATTTTCACTGTTCGGACTTCAGTATCGGTCCCTGTGAGGCTGATACCTATGGACTGAGCCGGCAGTGAGCCTTTTTCGGAGAGCGACACGGACAGCGCGCCTGCCTGCGCGGCATGGAGAGCTACCTACCGTTTGACCATCCCTTTTTTAAGCCATAACAAGGGGTGATTTAGGCTCATCATTTTGCTACTTTACCCCATCATTTTGGTACGTTTACTGAAAATCTTCCTGTTTTTGTTGGTGGTATTTGGAGGGTCTTGGTAAAAATATCAAGATAGACATGGTCATAGTCATATCTACAACAGGCGGAACAAGATTGGATTCTTTGGGACTGCAGAGTTCATGGCTTACAGGCCAAGCTGGACAGCAAGATTGCAGGGACCCAAGTCTCAAGGTTTTCGTGTTTGTTTTGCGCAACAAGAAACCCATGCGCACGTTTTTTGACTTTCTCTACATAAGATTGGCTGAATTGAAGTTTGAAGCGGGAGATTCATGGAATTTTGGTGTACTGGTTTCAGATCTATACCGTATACACGCTATTAATTCCTTGCTGGTTGATATTCCGTCGCTACTTGTTGGAACTATCCAGGAATGCCCATTCCTATGGAACCTCAACAGGACATATCGAAAAGCTGTGAAAGTAGATAAAAGTCCCGACATGTTTTTTGTGGTTTTCGTTTTCATGGCAATCTACACCAGGATGGCAAGGTGTTTACCCAAACTCAAGCGGATTGTGGTGCAGATGTAAACGTTGATTGCACGTAGGGGCCTGCAAAACTGCAAGTCCCGTCGTGCCAAACATGGACTGTGGACCCCTCCTTAAATGTCGTGCCACTCAGACCCAGATTCTCCATTAAAACATGTCCAACTTCTCTTTGTATTGACAGTATCATATAACTATATAATTATATATATATATGACATATGACAATTATCACGTTTATACTGTTGTTCCCCCAGAACTGTTTCAACCTCTTTCTCGATAACCAGGCACATGGTTTTCATGTCGGTATCAACACCTTGATTGCTTGCAAACAATGTCTTCAAACCAGCCCACTTGAACGTGCTGAATTTCCCATGTCAATGAGTTGAATGGAAAATCCAGGGAACGATGGTTCATAGCCAGCCATGAGTTTCTTTTTCTGGCAAAGATCCCTTTAAACAGCTTTCGGAGGTCCAGCCCATGTCCCCGGCCGCTCACTTCAAGAGTGAGTTGCACCCGCAGATGTGGCGATGTAAGTGTAGGTCGAAAATCAGAGCAATGGGATGATGGGATATCATGGGATATCATGGGCCAAGGATGCTGGCGGTGTATGTTTCCCTGAAGCTGGATGCTTTGAGCAGAAATTGGAGAACCAGGGAAGGCTTTTGGCTATGGCGAAACAGCGTCACCCAATGGGCCCCCCTCATGGCCCCCACTGGCCGTGCGATCCAATGGCCGTCACCACGATGATGTTTCCTGTGTCCCATGGACGTCCATGGGAGGATAAACTCAGCTACATCGGAAAGATCCCAAGTGCCTGTGCCTCCAAGTGACCAGGTAATTTCTCGAATTTTTGGGGTCTGTCATGGGAATATTCCCATTTTACAGCCATGATGGTAGGGAAATATGATGGTTAGATATGATTCACCCATGGATTTGGAAATATTTGGAATAATTGCCACAGTCCAACAGTCCATACCATGTTCAGCAATGAGGAGAGTGGGAAGATGATTTTACAGCTTTGGATTTCCAATTTTCTATCCTCTGGTAATTTAACATAATGAAGGAATTTGTTGAAATTGATGCCACAACTTTTTTGATGCTGAAAAGCCCCCCCAGACCTGCCCGCCCAAAAGCCCCCCATGTCCCCCTTGGACATGTATGATGACACCGGCATGGCATGTCTTTCATGCAAATTCCATGTCATGTCATACATGGACATGATGCCGCAGTCATGGCAAGACATCCCGTGTTCAGACATGACATGTCATACATGGACATGCCATGGTCATTGAGTCATGGCACGTCATGCTATGTTCCCATCTCATGTGACCATGACATGACAAGCTCCACATGAAGCAGGTCATGCTCCCCACTCATGTTCAACCATTCATTTCTTGAAGATTGGTTTCACAACTCCTTTCGGTTTCGAAGAGCTGGCCGCCTCTCTATCCTTGCGGTGAAAATGTGAAACGGTGGAATCTACAATGGCATTGAACATTGCCACATGTTTGGGTTCTTCTCCCTTCAACAGCTCTTTTTGGACAGCTTCCCTCACATCTTGGAGCGATGAAGCTTTGGGGTCCGATTCCTCCATCAAGGTTTTTACAAATTTCTTCGCTTCTTTCTTGAAGTCTCGCTGATCAGGGGACTCATCTTTCTTCTTTGGCATTCCTGCGGGGGCCGGACAGTGAGCTAATGTTAATGTTGCATGAATTTGGGACACCCATGACAGGCATGCAAGTCCATGGTGGTAAACGAAACCATGACTCAAACATGACACACATGGGAAACATGGCCAACAAACATGAATACCCACGGT